>ENA-OWPN01000516-OWPN01000516.1-human-gut-metagenome-genome-assembly--contig:-NODE-516-length-52115-cov-4.508778_pt1 | contig 52115 bp, 50 predicted proteins | sample MGYA00248266_ERZ651850 | MGnify/ENA primary metagenome ERZ651850 (study PRJEB26924, sample SAMEA4378296) | human gut metagenome | biome: human gut; feature: human-associated habitat; material: faeces... | reverse complement strand
ATCGTCAACGTGCCGTCATGCTCGAGTTCTTTCATGATACATTTTACCAGCGTAGATTTACCTTCGCCATTCTTTCCGACAAAAGCGATCTTGTCACCCCGCTCGATCGTCAGATTGGCATTACGGAAAACAGTATGGTCTCCATACGATTTAGACACATTCTCGATCGTCACCGGATAAGAACCCGAACGGGGCGAAGGCGGGAACTTCAGACGCAGAGCGGAAGTGTCTTCTTCATCGACTTCCAGTATTTCCAGCTTTTCAAGCATCTTCACGCGGCTCTGCACTTGCAAAGTTTTGGAATAAGTGCCTTTGAAACGCTCGATAAAGTCCTTCGTTTCAGCAATAAACTTCTGTTGCTCGTCGTATGCCTTCTGTTGCTGCTCGCGGCGTTCCTTGCGCAGCTGCAGATATTGGCTGTAATTGACTTTATAGTCATAGATACGCCCCATCGTAACTTCGATCGTGCGAGTCGTGATATGATCTACAAAAGCCCGATCGTGACTGATCACTACGACCGCTTGCCCGTTATCGATCAGAAAATCTTCCAACCACTGGATGGACTCAATATCGAGGTGGTTGGTCGGCTCATCCAGCAAAAGCACATCCGGTTTCTTCAGCAATAATTTCGCCAATTCGATACGCATACGCCAACCACCGCTGAACTCGCTTGTCTGACGGTTAAAGTCTTCACGGGTGAAACCAAGCCCTAACAGAGTCTTCTCTATATCGGCGTCATAATTAATTTCCTCTATGGAATAGAATTTCTCGCTCAATGTCGATACGCGTTCGATCAGTTCCATATAGCTATCCGATTCATAATCGGTGCGTGTCTCCAATTCTTTGTTGAGAGCAGCGATCTCCGCTTCCATCTCGTGCAGATGGGCGAAAGCCTGAGCAGTCTCTTCAAACACCGTACGGCCATCCTCCGTCATCAAATGCTGCGGAAGATATGCGATAACGGTATCTTTCGGAGCAGACACTTTCCCGCGAGTCGGTTCACGCACACCCGCCAATATCTTCAGCAAAGTAGATTTACCCGCCCCGTTCTTTCCCATCAGGGCAATCCGGTCTTTCTCGTTAATGACAAAAGATATATCCGAAAATAATGCGCTACCGCCAAACTCTACTGTTAGTCCGTCTACTGAAATCATATAATATAAATGTATTGCTTTTATAAAACGACCGGCAAAGGTAGTAAATAAATAGGAACGACAATATTTCAGCCGTTGGTTCAAAAGAATGACAGGATATACTCCAAACGGGTACAGGATGACAAACTTACTGACTGAGCTTTGTTATCCCGTCCGGTCGAAAAGAATGATTTATTTCACGACTTCCGGACGTATCAGACCACCACCAATCGAAACCCGCTCCTTCCCTGCCAGAGACATATCAATAATGTAAGAATTTCGCTGGTTCACTTCTGTCCGACTCTTATGGGCATGGAAAATATAGCGGTATCCGCCCGATCTGTCCAGGAATGGTGCACCATGACCGGTTCCGACAAGTTCTTCCACTTTATGCAGAAGCGGATTTTTTTCGCTTTTCCTCCACGGACCGAAAGGAGAATCCGAGGTTGCATAACCTACGGCATAATCCTGACTTCTGAAGTCATTTGCGGAGTAGAACATATAATAAAGCCCGTCCTGCTTGACAATAGAAGGCCCTTCAGCCACCTTTCCGAACACCAGCTCCCACGGTTCGGTAGCTTCAACACATTGCGTCAATGTTTCTTCTTTGATCTCTTTCAGATTATCTTTCAGCTCCGCACACCAAATCACATTACCGTTTGTAAAGCGAACAAAATAAAGATAGGCTTTCCCGTCCTCATCGAAAAAGACGGATGTATCGATTCCTTTTTCTTCCCGGATCGGTTTCTTTTCATCTTGCACAAATGGGCCCAAAGGAGAATCGGACGTGGCAACACAGACATGTTCCTCTACCGAATAGAACATATAAAACTTCTTATCCTCCTCCACATAGTAGACCTCCGGCGCCCAAAACCATTTATCCCCGTAAGAATCTTCTTTACTCAGTGCCAGGCACGGAGAACGCTCCCACGATTTCAAGTCTTTAGAACTGTACACCTCGAAACCGTCCGCACGGGATGTTCCATAGGCATAATAGGTATCATTGTAAAACAGGATATAAGGATCGGCAATCGGCAACATATCCGAAACCAGTTCTTTCCCTAAAGCAGTCATATTTACCGAAACAACACACAACAGCATCAATAGCATTTTCTTCAACGTATCCGTCTTCATAAATGTATCCGTTTATTATTTGATAATTGAGAATTTCACACGCCGACAAAGATAATCAATTATTTTCTTCTACAATATATTTGTTTTGTTTATGAAAATTCCTATCTTTGCACCCGCTAATACAAACAGCTTAAATTAATTATTCAAACATGGCAACAAAAATTAGATTGCAAAGACACGGTCGCAAAAGCTACGCTTTTTATCAGATCGTAGTCGCAGACAGCAGGGCTCCACGTGATGGAAAGTTTATTGAAAGGATAGGTTCTTATAATCCGAACACTAATCCTGCTACAGTAGATTTGAACTTCGAAAGAGCTTTGTATTGGTTACAGGTAGGTGCACAGCCTACAGACACAACTCGCAACATTCTGTCACGCGAAGGTGTATGCATGAAAAAGCATTTACTGGAAGGTGTAAAGAAAGGTGCATTCGACGAAGCAGCAGCGGAATCAAAGTTCCAGGCTTGGTTGAAAAACAAACAGGCTTCTGTTGAAGCAGTAAAGACAAAAGACAGCGAAGCAGCTAAGGCAGCAGAAAAAGCTCGTCTTGAAGCAGAAAAAGAAGCAAACAAGGCAAAAGCTGAAGAAGTAGCTAAAAAGAAAGCAGAATTAGCAGCAGCTGCTGCAGCAAAGGCAGCTGAAGAAGCAGCAGCCAACGCTCCTGCAGAAGAAGCTCCCGCAGCAGAAAGCGCAGAATAATTCGCTCAATGCCAAATAAAAAAGAGGACATCTCGTTGAGGTGCCCTCTTTTTTTATGGTTGAAACCACGTGGAATGATATAACCACGTGGCTGAAAATTACTTTTTACCGAGCAGGAATCCGTTGATCTGTTCAACGAACTGTTCCTTTGAAAGTGCGCCCTGTGCGATCTGCGGTTTACCTTTTGCCGGGATGAACAGCAGGGTAGGGATGCTCTGTATGCCGAAAGCGGCGGCCAGTTCCTTCTCGTTGTCGACATTGATCTTATAGATGATGATGTCGTTCTTATACTCTCCGGCCAGTTCCTTCAGGATCGGCGACACTTTCTTGCAGGGTCCGCACCAGTCGGCATAGAAATCCACGATGCAAGGTTTGGTGCCTTCGTACACCCATTCCGATTGATTTTTTTCGTAATTATATACTTTGGTCAGGAAATCTGCCTTGTTCAGAACGACCACTTCGCCCTGAGCAGCGACACCTCCCGTTTCGTTTTTATCCGATTTGGCAGACATGGAGCAACTGACGAGCAGCAACACGACTGAAATCAGGAATAAATCTTTCAACTTTCTCATATAAAACTTATTACTTCATTGATAATTATAGAATACAAAAATAGCAATAAAACGGATACAACGCTTATCTGGCAGAGTTAAAAGAAAAATATTAGCCTAAAAAGAAAAAAGCGTCTTTGATATTTGGATATAAAAAAATAATCACTACCTTTGCACCGCAATCGAGAGAAAACGATAGCAAAACATATTGGAGAGGTGGCAGAGTGGTCGATTGCGGCGGTCTTGAAAACCGTTGAACTGCGAGGTTCCCGGGGTTCGAATCCCTGTCTCTCCGCGATATAAGGGTGTAAATCAGTCGTTTATGAGATTTACACCCTTTTTGCATTCAATATAAGGTCGTGTATTTTTATGTTTTTTAGCCAATAGCCTTTGTGATAAATTCATTTGGAACAAAAATTATAACTTGAATCCTCTACTTTTCTTGGTTCCTCTGTCATGTTGCGTAAACTTTGCTGTAATTTATCAAATTGTTCTTTAAACTATTCTTCTATTTACTTTACAAGGATTTCCAACAGCAAGGCTATTTTCCGAAATTGATTTTGTAACCACACTTCCTGCACCAATCACACTTCCTTTTCCGATAGTCACTCCGGCAAGAATAATACTGCCGCCACCAATCCATACATTATCTTCAACTACGATTGGCAGAGCTTTGGTTTTGAAGAACAGCTCTCCTGATTTTTCATCCCAATTTTCCACAAATCTTTCTTCGAAATGAATAGGATGAGTAGCAGTATAAAACTGTACATTGGGAGCAATCAACACTCTGTCACCAATATGAATATGATTTTCATCCATCATCGTACAGTTATTATTGATGATCGTCTTTTCTCCGATAAAAATATGCTTACCGCATTGACAAGTGAAGTTATAGCCTATGCTCGAATGATTCCCGATGCTTCCTAACATCTTGGAAAGGATTTCTTTTCTTTCCTTTTCTGTGGTCGTTATATCATTCAACACAGATAGACACTTTTGAGTTTTGACTATCATTTCTAAAACTTCTGCATCCAAATAGTTGCAATATTCTCCGGACAAAAAACGTTGGTAGTTGTTTATTTCTTTCATTATTTTGAATCCCGATTTAAGATATATATTATGGTATAAAGGTATGAAAAAGGAGCAATCTTAAAAAACATTGGTGTTTTGTTTCTTGAATACGTAAGTATTTTTCATAACCGTCCGGCAGCTTTTTTCAAAAAGATAGGCAGTGTTTAACAGATGGGTAGGCAGCGCTTTGTAAACGGGTAGGCATTCATTTTCAGGCTTCGTACTTTTCGAGATTTTTTTTCTTAAATCAGGATTCACCTGATCTGTATTTGTGGTTTAGGTATTGATATTTATAGAGTAACTTGCTGACGCCACCTTAAAAAGCGGCGTCACCTTTCAGTTTTAGCGTGGTGACGCTGGAAAAGAGCTCCGGCGTCACCACATTATTCGTTGAATATCAGAACGTATGTTCTGTATTTTTTTTAGTGACGCCGAGAATCTATCTAATTTTAATTAGAGATTTACCTTATTGCTTTCTTCCTATTAAATTCGTAGATTTGTTGTGAACAAATAAAAACGATACCCTAAATGGAAGAAACTATTCGGATACAGTATTATCAGTCCCCTTGCGGAAAATTGATTATCGGTTCATATGGAGGTAAATTATGTTTGTGTGACTGGCTGAATGAGGAGCGTAGAAAGCTGATAGATGCCCGGCTTCAAAAAGAACTGCATGCCGTATATGAGGAAGGTACGTCTGCTATCATTGAAGAGGCAATGACTCAACTTGATGAATATTTCGACCAAAAACGCAATGTTTTCAATATTCCTTTGCTTTTCGCCGGAACAGATTTTCAGAAGAAGGTTTGGAATGAACTGCTGAAAATACCTTATGGGATGACAGAGTCGTATGCCGGGCTATCACAGCGTTTGGGTAATCCCAAAGCCGTACGTGCAGTAGCTGCTGCCAACGGTGCGAATGCCATTTCGATATTCGTTCCTTGTCATCGTATTATTGGCAGCAATCATCAGCTGACAGGTTATGCCGGAGGGCTTGAGGCGAAAAAGTTATTGCTCGAACTGGAATCGCCTGCAAGCTTGTTTGGATAGTTGGTAGACCGATGGCTAAATCCCGACAATCTTCTCGAACCGTTTCTCCATACATACGCTGACGTCGGTCGTAACGAACTTCCCGTTGTAGAAAAGAGTGAACAGGGTAGCCGGGGTAGGAGCGTCCTGTGCCTGTTTCATCGTCTCCAGTTTGATGATTTTCAGCGGTATACCTTTCCTTTCGGCCATCTCTGCCAGCGTACCGCGCACATGAAATTCCGTGAACGGGCAACGGTTGGTGTAATAGACGACCGCGCCGTTCTTCTCCTCGCATTCCCCGCTTCGCACGCTTGCCCTGAACGACGGGTCAGGGGCTTCGGAGTCGATTTTCAAAGCCAGCAGGCTGAAACCGTCAGGCAGCTTCTCCACCGTTTGGAAACCCTGGCGCAAAAGCCATTTGGTGTCGCTCATAAAATGGAACTTGGAGGTGCCCGCTACGGTGACCAGCCCCGCCTTTCCCTGTGCCCTGGCATCGTCGATGGCGGATTGCAACAGGGCCTTTCCGTGCCCGCATCCTTTGTACTGCCCTGAAACCCAGAAGCAGTTTATCATCAGATAACCGGGGGCATCGACGGGAACCCATGCCTTTTCGGCGGGAACATATTCGATAAATACCTTGGCGCGTTCGTCGAGACGGCGGAATACGTATCCGTTATCGAACTCTTTCCTGAGCCATTCCTTTTTCAGCTCGTAACTTTCCTTGCATTTCTTGTCGGAGAAGGCGCAGCAGATATGTTCGGTTGCGATGTTTTCCTTCGTCAGGGTGATGTATTTCGTTTCCATGATGATCTTATTTTATGGGTATGTAAATCTTGGTTAGAGCCGCTTCGCTGTCCGTCCCGGTGTAATGGATGTATTCCTCGAAAGGCATCCCGTGGCGGATGGTGTGGTTGAAGCTGACGCTGATGTTGTTGTAAAACTCCTGCAGGCTGGAATAACTGCCTTTCAACGTATAAACGGCATATTTCCCTTTCCGCAGCCGGAGTGTGCCGAAGACGCCTGCCGCTTCGACCGGCTTATCCACCGTTGCACAGGCGTAGAAGCGGCATTGTCCGGCTGTGGTGACGTTCGGATCGTCGAAGCTCAGGCCGATGAAGCGGGTGGCGGCGGATAGTGCCTGCTTTTCTTCCAGGAACTTTATCAGCTTGTTCCAGGCCGTTTCGTAAGGCTTTTCCTCCCCGTATTGTCCCACGATGCGGATATAAATCAGATTCAGGTCTTCCTCCTCGCAGATTTCCGAAGGGACGGTTTCGTATTTGCCACCGCTGCTTTTCACATATTCCTGCAAGCGGGCGTTCAACCCGTTGATATAGGCTTTCGGAGAGATTCCGAACAGCTTCCTGAAGGCTTTCGAGAACGATTGCGGATTGTCGTAGCCTACCCGCGCGGCCAGCTCGGCAAGCGTCATCTCCTCCGTCTGCATATACATGATGGCCCGTTCCATCCGTTGCCTGGCCATGTAGGCATAGAGGGATTCGTCGAGGGCGGAGCGCATGATGCGGAGCAACTGCCGCCGGGATACACAGATCCTTCCGGCTATAACGTCTAGTTGTAACGGCTGGTGCAGGTTAGCGCTGATGTAATCGATTACCTGGTTTACCTTTTCCTGATAGATATTTTCGGTACTGCTTCGCATGCTTCTGATTCTTTAGCGACAAAAGTAGGCAATCTATACTGACCGGGAGTTGTCCAATCCGGCCAAATTCGTTTTCGTTTCGATTGCCTCCTGTGCGTCCGTCTCTTCTACCTGTTACGGAGATGGTTGAAGACGTCTTTTATTTTTAATGTCCTTACTTTTTCCCTGTGCTTGTGTACATATATAAGAAAGAAAACTGTAAAAGTATTTAAGTATATATCTTTCAGGTCGAAAATAAACAAGGGTTTGAGGTAGATGAAATCCAATACCCCCTTTTCCCAGACGATATTGCCGAGCAAAGCACAGATAATCCCCGCTGTTTGGAAGATGATGGCAATGTCGAGTAGCTTTGTCTTTTTTGACAGGTTTCTCAAGAATACGTATAATGCCAGTATGATACATTCGGCAGCGGCGAAGATGACCATGTGTATCCAAAAGCCTATATTGATATTCAGTTTCTGGTTCAGAAGATAGTTGACGTAGCTGTGTTTGTCGTTGAATACCGGCCTGAACTCGAAGAGCGAAGGGATAATATCGAAATGGGTGTCCATATAAAAATGATAGATCACGATCTTTGCCGTCTGATCGATGAAGATCAGCAGGAGTGTCCACCATATAATCTCTTTGGTTTTCATAATTTATTCTGCTTTTGGAGGATGGGTAACTTGTTCTTTTGCCCGGTTCGTTATTTCGCGGATGAAACCGGTTTTCGCATCGGTGTAGCCGTCGCGGTCATGTTCGTACTTTTTTTGTAGTTTGACTTTCAATTCTCCGTAGGCTTGCGCCGTGTCGGGATGGGAGAGAAGGTAGTCGCGGAAATAGAGTTCGTCCCAGTCGCCGGAGTATCTTACGTGGAGGTGGAAGGCCTGACCTTTAAAGCCTTCGGGGGTATAGCCTTTCATAAACATCATATGAGGAGGCGGATTCCCTGGTTGGGGGGAATAGATGTAACCCTCTGCTTCGATGGTCGAGATGAGGCGGATGAGGTCGGTTTCCAGCTGTATTTCCAGCAATATGTCGATCGTCGGTTTGGCTGTCAGTCCCGGTACGGATGTGCTTCCGATATGGCTGATGCGGACGATATTTTCCGCTCCTACGGCTTTCACGAGGCAGTCTTTTTCTGTTTCGTAACGCTTGGGCCAGTCGCGGTCGTGCGCCGAGAGGATGATCGGGAACAGTTGCCAGAGTTCTTCGTTACTCATTTCGTTCAAATTCTTATTTTTCATGGCGGTAGGGTTGGAAAGGTTATTCCGGTTCGTCCGTATCCAGGCAGAAAGGATGGCCGGAGGGGTCGAGCAGTGTACGGGAAGTTTTGAAGTATTGCTCGCCGGCCAAGCTGGCTCCCAGGCTGAGGGCGTGGCGGACGGCTTCTTCCAGGTCGTCGACGTAGAAGTCGAGGTGGAGCATTTGTCCCTGTCTCCCTTCTTGCCAGGGCCAGACGGGCGGTTCGTATTCTTCTATCTCCTGGAAGGCGATGACCATGCCTGTGGGCGAGGTGATGGCCGACCAGCCGTTTGCCTGCGGGTGTGTCCACTGCCAGTTGAGGAGGCGGCTGTAAAAGGAAGCCATGAGGCCCGCGTCCTTACAGTCGATCACGATGTTGATCCGGTTGATTGTTGCTTGCTTTGTTTCCATGTTTCCAAAGATAAGATAAGTTTTCGAGATATGGAATTTCCGGGAAAGAGATGCTTCCCGGCAGCATAACAGATGCGCAAATAGGGGAGAGAAAGGAAGAATGGATGGAAATAGTCTTTTGTTTCTTACCGAAAAGGATTAATTTTGTGAGGAAACAAATAAGCAGAAATATTCATGTTCAATAAATTAGTGGCGATAGAGCCTGTAAGCCTGATTCCGTCAGCAGAAAAGAAATTGCAAGATTTTGCGAAAGAAGTAGTTATGTATGATGACATACCCGCGGGGGATGAAGAGGTGGCTGCCCGTATCGGGGATGCGGACGCTGTCCTTTTGAGTTACACCTCCCGGATCGAACGGGCGGCACTGGAGAAATGCCCGAATGTCCGCTATATCGGGATGTGCTGTTCCCTTTACTCGCCGGAGAGCGCCAATGTCGATATCCGCTATGCCAACGAGCGGGGGATTGTTGTGACCGGTATCCGCGATTATGGCGACGAAGGGGTGGTGGAGTATGTTATCAGCGAGCTGGTTCGTTGCCTGCACGGCTTCGGACAGGAGGCATGGGATGAAATGCCTCGCGAGATCACCGGATTGAAAGTGGGGATCGTCGGGCTGGGTAAGTCCGGTGGGATGATTGCCGATGCCCTGAAGTTCTTCGGTGCCGATGTCGCCTATTTCGCCCGGAGTGAGAAGGAAGAGGCACGTAGGAAAGGTTACCGTTTCCTGCCACTGGGTGAGCTGCTGGCACAAAGCGAAGTGGTTTGCTGCTGCCTGAATAAGAACACGGTCTTGCTGCATGAAGCGGAATTTAAGCAGCTCGGTAATAAAAAGATATTGTTCAATACAGGGTTGTCTCCCGCCTGGGACGAGACTCCGTTTGTGAAGTGGCTGGAAGGCGACAACCTTTGTTTCTGCGATACCGCAGGTGCTTTGGGCAACGCCCAGTTGTTGAGCCATCCGCACGTACGTTGCATGCAGGTGTCGACCGGCCGTACACGCCAGGCGTTCGACCGCCTGAGCGAAAAAGTACTGGCCAACCTCTCAGAATACGATGGGTGAGGTGATATTGAGCAGGGTGTTCACTACCGACCATCCTGCTATCTCTGCCGTTGCGCTGTAGACGTCGATGACGGCATGCACCTGATCGTTCCTGATCTCTACCCGCTGGGTATCGCCCGTAAATCCGGGGGTGGACTGCATTGTCACCTCCATGTTCGCTGGTCCTACCGAAGCCCGCGAAGCCGCTACCGTAACATTGACTTTCGTCGGGAAGAGTTGGATGGCTTCCACCGCATTTCCGGAGAAGACGACGCGCTGTTCCGTTTGCAGCGATTCATCGTAGACGGCGGTTCCTTTCAGGGCGTTAGGGCCTTTCTCGTTGAAAAAACGGGCGGTGGCGTTTCCCATCAGGGCGGCAGTCCGCAGCACATCGAAGCCGCCGGTAGCCCCGGAGGCCAGGTAGACACGGGTGCCGTTTGCCTTGGCTGTCTCCGCTACCTCGCGATAAAAGAGGTCGTCGGCCAGCGCCCCGATCGAAAGGGTGACAATGGAAGTGCCGTTTTTCAGTGCAGGCACCGCCAGCTCTTTCATGGCGGCAGGCGAGGCGGCTTCCACCAGATAGTCCGGTTTCAGGGCAAGCAACTCTTCGATGGTCGCACATACCCGGCAAGGTTTCCCGTGTTGTTGCATCCGGGCAGCCAGGTTTTCTGCTTTGGAGACTGTGCGGGAATAGACCCCCACTAACTCATATTCGGGCAAAATGCCTTTGATTACAGCGTCGGTCACGATACCTCCGAGCCGTCCGCATCCAACAATTACTAACTTTTCCATGCAGGCAAAGGTACTTGATTTTAATCTGATTTCCCAAACGGGACTGGCGAATATGCGAGAGGGGTTATTTCTTCATAGGGAGAAATGTCATTCCGTTGACACTTTGTATCTCGCCTGTGGGTTCGAAGCCCAGCTGTTTGTAGAAAGGAATAGCATATGTGGACGAGTTGACGGTCATTTCGGAAACCGGAGAATCGTTTTCCATATAGTCGAAAAGCTTTTTTCCTATTCCTTTTCTATGGTGTTCCGGTTTGATGAAGAATAACGAAATATGTTTCCCGTTGTTCTTCGTTCCCAGGATACCGATAAGTTCGTTCTGTTCAAAAGCCCCGTAGATGGTCAGTTCGTCCATGAGCTGTTCATTGTAAATAAAGCTTTTGAAACTCTCCAACCCTTCGTCGTTGAAGTCCGACCGGCCACAATGGATATATACATCGAGTGCGAGGTCGGTTGCTATGTTGTATGCTGTTTTTTCTAGCTTGCGTATCATTTTGTTGTTTATCCGTACGTTTATTTTAATCCTTTTTTGAAAAGTACCATCGATAAGGCATCCTTCACCTGCTCTTTTTCGGTGATGGTAACGGTCATAGGGATGAGTTTTCCGCTGGGTTTGGCCTGGTAGAATTCTTCTTTGATACTTTCCGTAATTTCCATCCCGGCGATACGATCCAGGTGTTTTTCCGTGAAGTAGGAAGTGACCCTGAAAAAGCTTTGGTAGACGACCAGCCAGGCAAGGTTTTTCTTTTTCGACAGGACTTTGCATAACCAGGCCTTCCCGTCGTTGTAATAGTTCCACTCGAGTGTCAGATCGGCGGCTGCGGCCGATGCGCTGAATTCTTCGAATGCGGGAAAACTTGCCTCCAGAACGTCGGCGATGACTTCATTAGTGGGGAAAACGTTTTTGTCTTTTAAAATCAGAGGTTCCATAATGTTGTGTATTTCGGTGTATAAAATAAAGAGAATTGTATAAGGATATGTTGCCCGTTAAAGGGTCAATATTTTTTCTCCGTTCTTGAGATATTCGGTTAGCGGGGCTCCCATGTATCTGACGGTAACACCCAGTTTCTCGATGATTGGCTTCACTTCGAACCTTTCGCAGCAGTCCTGGCAGGCTTCGACGGTGACGCCTGCTTGAAGCATTTCCAGGATTTCCGTCTGCACCTGCGTATCCCGGGCGGCGAGCTTAACGGAGGCTCCCCAAAGGATTACGTTCACTTCTTTCCACCAGCCTCTCTTTTTGGAGTTGAGGGTGTACATCGATAACATATTGAATATGGTGTCTTTATTGTCGGTTGTCCAGAGAATGTTTAATTTGTCGTTCATAATAAGATGATTTATGTATATGGTTATGTCGATTCGCAAATGTATATAAAAAATAGAATTAAATACTCTTTGAGGGATAATCTCTACTCTTAAGGAAAAACTCTTTTGTATATTGGAAAAATATTTTGTTATTTGGAATAAAGTGAGTAGCTTTGTTGCAAATAATTAATCATGAGAATAATCACATTTGCAGCCATAAGAGAATATTCTAAGAAACATGCTGATGCAGATGTCGCTTTGAGAGATTGGTATAAAAAGACGGAAAGAAGCGATTGGTCATGCCTGGCAGATGTAAAGCAAACATTCAATAGTGTTGATTTTGTGGGAAATGACCGATTTGTTTTTAATATAAAAGGTAATGACTATAGATTGGTTGCTATCATATTATTTGCTGCCAGAAAAGTTTTCATTCGCTTTATAGGCACACATAATGAATACGATAAAATAGATTGTTCTAAGATATAGTATTTTGCATTAGTGAGACACACTTTAAACTGTGGATAAATATGGCAAAGATAAAAGATAAAAAACAGTATGATGCAGCCTGTGCAAGAATAGAAGAACTGCTGAAGGTTGTAAATAACAATACACCTACTGATAACAAGAATTTCCTTGAACTGGATTTGCTTTCGGACTTAGTAGCCGATTATGAAGAAGAACATTTTCCTGTGGAAACCCCTCTTCTGGTAGATGTACTTAAGCTTCGTATGTATGAAATGAATCTTACCCAGACAAAGCTCTCAGAGTTGTTGAGTGTTAGTCCTTCCCGGATTAGTGAGTATCTTTCCGGTAAATGTGAACCGACATTAAAGGTAGCCAGAGATATAAGCCGGAAATTACATATTGATGCTAATATTGTTTTGGGTGTGTAATATTCCCGTTAATTATTTATTTTGTAAATAATCTCTTCCCTGCTGACATACTGTTGTCACCCCCTCCCTATACCTTTGCTTCACAGTTCGAATATTAACATTAAAAAACTACGAAGATGGAAATGAAATTGTTTTATTTAGGGGAAGTTGCGGGGATGACGAAAGAGCAGGTGGAAGAAGCGGAAAAGTTCATCCGAGGATTTGAATATGGTATCGTTGCCACCAACAATCCGGAGACGGGACCGCGCCTTTCGGGGCTCAACAACCTGGCAGGCCAGACCTTACAGCAACTCCATTTTGCGACAGAAGCCAGCTGTCAGAAATTAGCGAACCTCCGCCTGGATCCGCGCTGTGAAGTGATGTACGCTACGATGGAGAGCGGGCAGGTCCAGATCGCAGGCAAAGCCGAGATCATCACCGACGAAGCATTGAAACGCGAACTTTGGCAAGACTGGATGAACGAATACTCACCCGAAGGACCGACGGGAGAGGGCATCTGTATTATCCGCCTCATCCCGGCTTCTATCCGGGCGATGATCTGCTGATCCCGCTGCCGGTAACGTAAAAGTTGTATCTTTGTCACCAATCAATCCGACAAACGCACACAATGAACCGCCTGGAACGAATATCCGCTATACTGGTCAAGCTGCAATCCCGCCCGGTCGTCACCGCACGTGAGATTGCGGATCAGTTCGGTGTAAGTCTCCGGACGGTTTATCGCGACATCCGTTCGCTGGAAGAGTCGGGGATCCCTGTCGGTGGTGAGGCTGGGCTGGGTTACTCGCTGGTGGACGGTTTCAAGCTGCCACCCCTGATGTTCACGATCGACGAGGCCCTCTCTTTTCTCGTGGCGGAGAAACTGGTCCGCCATCAGACCGACGGCGATACCTACGATGTATTCCGCAGCGGGATGGACAAGATACGTGCCGTGCTGCGGACGGCCGACAAGGATATCCTCCATCATTTCGACCCCTATATCCGTATCTCGGGCATCCACCAGAATACGCGCACCGCCTCTGCCAACGTCCTGCAAACCCTTATGAAGGCGTTGCTGAACAAGAAACAGCTCGTCATGACCTACAAGGCGGGCTACAACTACCAGGTCACCCACCGCACGATCGAACCCCAGGGTATGTTCTTCATGGGCGGCATCTGGTATGTCCTCGCCTGGTGCAAGTTGAGGAGGGATTACCGTACCTTCCACCTCGGCAGAATCGTCCACCTCTGTCCGGGCGAAAACGGTTTCGAGGAGGAGCATCTTCCGCTCGACGAGCTGATCCCCCGGATCTATGATGTAGAGGACGAGATCGAAGTGACGCTCCGTGTCCACCGTGACGTGGCACGCGATACGGAAGTTTCCAAATACACCTACGGACTTTATGAGGAGGTGGCGGAGGGGGAGTACTTCGTCCAAAAATACCGGACCTATTCGCTCGACAAGTTCGGCCACTGGTACCTGTCGTTTGCCGACCGGGCGGAGATCATCGCGCCGGAAGCTTTGAAAACGGTCGTCCGGGAGTTGATCGGTAAGATCCGCATCTGAAAGCGGCCGACTTCATCCTCCCTGTATTCTTCATCCCTTGGCCGTCTCCCGGCTGGTCAGAATCTCGTCCATATGTCCGAGTGCCCAATCTACCAGGCTCTGGATATGAGGCATGAGTGTCGTGCCCATTTCCGTGAGGCAATATTCCACGCGGGGCGGCACTTCGGGATAGACTTTGCGGTGCACAAGGCCGTCGGATTCGAGGGTACGGAGCGTGACAGTCAGCATCCGTTGCGAGATATCGTCGATGGTCTTGTGGATGTCGCTGAAACGCATCGTGCCGTTCGCACTCAGTGTAGTCAGGACCAGCATCGACCATTTGTCGCCAAGACGGCTGAGGACGTCACGTACCGGGCAGTTTCCCGTAGGATGAAAGTTTTTCATATTTTTAATATTCTGATATTCCATTGAAGCTCAACAATTGTTATCTCTATGTAAGTAGCTTATTCCGAGGTACGTTCTTGTTTGGACGAACCGGATAATCTACATTTGACGAACAAAAGTAATAAACTTACGAAAAATAACTATTGTTTCATTTAATAATTAAGATCATGGCAAAGAAAGTAGCAGTTTTGGCAGTGAATCCGGTGAACGGATTCGGTTTGTTCCAGTATCTGGAAACATTTTTTGAGAATAAGATACCTTACAAGGTGTTTGCGGTGGCAGATTCGACGGAGATAAAAAGCAATTCCGGCGTTACGCTGATCGTGGACGATGTGATTGCCAATCTGAAAGGGCATGAGGACGAGTACGATGCGCTGGTATTCGGTTGTGGCGACGCCGTTCCCCAGTTCGGTGAAAATGCAGGCAAGCCTTACAACCAGGATATGCTGGCGGTCATCAAAGCATTCGGCGACAAAGGCAAGATCATGATCGGCCATTGCGCGGCAGCCATGATGTTCGATATCGCAGGGATCACCGCAGGCAAGAAAGTGGCGGTTCACCCATTGGCAAAACCGGCTATCAAGCTGGGCCATGCCACCGACGAGAAATCGGAGATCGACGGAAACTTCTTCACCGCCCAGTGCGAACATACCGTGTGGACGATGATGCCGCAGGTGGTCGAAGCACTGAAATAAAAAGAGGCAGCTTTGTGCACCGGAACGAATAGTTTTCTTATCCGGTATTTCGAAACGATCGAACCGGGCGGTATCCTTTGCCGGAGCCGTCCGGTTCGATGTGTCAGAACCGAACGGTTCGACAGGGTGGAGTCGTCCGATTCGATGTGTCGGAACCGAGCGATTCGCCCGGATGGAGCCGTTCGGTTCGGTATATTTCGCCCCGTGTGCTGGCTGTATATGGAAAACAATCGCTATCTTTGTCTTTGCCTGACGGTTACCGCCCGGTGTAAATTGAATCATTAATCCATTGGATAGGAGAACCGATTATGAATGAAATACTTTATCCCATCGGGATTCAGAACTTTGAGAGTCTTCGCAAAGACGGGTATCTCTATGTAGATAAGACGGCATTGATCCACCGCTTGGTTCGTACGGGTACCTACTATTTCCTCAGCCGCCCGCGCCGTTTCGGTAAAAGCCTGCTGGTGTCTACCCTCGAAGCTTATTTCCGGGGGAAGCGCGAGTTGTTCGACGGTCTGGCGATGGAGGAACTGGAGAAGGAGTGGACCGTCTATCCCGTATTGCACCTCGATCTGAATATCGGGAAGTATAACACACCCGGGGAACTGGAAGCCGTCCTCAACAAGGCTTTGCTCGACTGGGAGGCAGTTTATGGTGCGGGTGAAGGTGAAACGACCCTTGCCCTCCGTTTCGATGGTATCATCCGGCGTGCCCATCAGCAGACCGGACAGCGGGTAGCGGTTCTCGTGGATGAGTATGACAAGCCGATGCTGCAAGCGATCGGCGACGAAGAGTTGCAAGACGCCTACCGCCTGACGCTGAAAGCCTTCTACGGCGTGCTCAAATCGAGGGACGGCGACATTAAGTTTGCCTTGCTCACCGGCGTTACCAAGTTCAGCAAAGTGAGTATATTCAGCGACCTGAACAACCTGAAAGACATCTCGATGGATAAAAGGTTCCTCAATCTTTGCGGCATTACCGAATCGGAGCTTCACGCTTATTTCCGGCCGGGTATCCGTGCGCTTGCCGCGGCGCAAGGAATGGAGTACGACGCGATGTGCGCCCGGCTGAAGACCTATTACGACGGTTATCATTTCGCCCCCAACTCCGAAGGCATTTACAATCCTTTCAGCCTGCTCAATGCGTTGGACAAGGAGGAGATGGGCAGCTATTGGTTCGAGACCGGCACGCCTACCTACCTGGTGGAACTGTTGAAGGAACATAACTATAACCTGCCTCACCTGGAAAAAGAACAGGCTACCGCCGAGGTGCTCGACAGCATCTATACCGACGATAGCGACCCGATCCCGGTGCTTTACCAAAGCGGCTACCTGACGATTCACGGTTACGATTCCCGGTTTGAAACCTATCTGCTGGGTTTTCCCAACCGCGAGGTGGAGGAAGGTTTTGTCCGTTTCCTCGCGCCTTACTACACCGGCAAGCCAAAGCGGGAGGCAGAGTTCGAGATCAAGAAGTTTGTCCGCGAGGTGGAATCCGGCGACCCCGAGTCTTTCTTCAGCCGCCTGCGGAGCTTTATGGCCGGTACGCCTTACGAGTTGATCCGCGACCTGGAGCTGCATTATCAGAATGTACTTTTCATCGTTTTCCGCCTCGTGGGTTTCTACACCCGGGTGGAATATCACACTTCCCGCGGTCGGATAGACCTGGTGCTTCAGACCGACCGCTTCGTCTACGTGATGGAATTTAAGCTGGACGGCACAGCCGAAGAGGCGCTCCGCCAGATTGCCGAACGCCGTTATGCCGACCCGTTTTCCGCCGATCCCCGGCGTGTGTTCCGCATCGGGGTGAATTTCAGCAGCGCGGAGCGTAATATCGAGCGTTGGATAATCGAGGAGGGGTGACCCCCTCCTCATGCTTTTTAAGGAAACTTATTCGATTTCGGGCCGATCGTCGCCACCACCGCTACTGCCACCGCCTACCACGCGGTATTCGGTTCTTTCCTCGACGATGGCGCGTGCCACGTCGGTGATGTCGAGCGACTGGATCGGTTTAAGGATGGCTTTGTAGTCTTCCAATACGTCTTTGGTCATTAAGTACTCTTCGAGGTCGAATTTCCATACATACTTTTTTATTGCCATAAAGCTTTTTGTTTTAGGTTATTAATACTGTGTTTGCCGGTTAGCAGGAGGTGTGTCGAAACTCAGTGTAGGATGCGATCCCGGGTCAAGCCCGGGATGACAGGACAGTGCATTTTGACACACCTTCTGTATGCTATATGAGAGTGGGTTGGGGGTGATTTTCCCGGATTGTTGCTTCAAAATCTTTAGACAGTTTACAATACTCAACCCGTAACTTATTAAACTCTTTTGAATTGAGGAAACTACATAGGATACTGTTGTCGGCAAAATCCCTGATTTCAAAATAAGAGAATCCGTAGCGTAATGTCGCCAGAGTATATTGCTCGGTGAGCGAGGTACGCAGGATACCGGGGTCGTCGGTGGAGATAACGATGGGGACACCGGCCTTATGATAAAGCATGATGGGATGTTCGCTGTCCTTTACACCGAGAATAAACTCGTTGCTGGTGAGGTTGATTTCTACAGAGATAGCGTGATCCTTCATTGTCTTTAAAATCTCTTTGCTGTTCGGCTCGAAAGGCAGGTCTACACCGTGTCCGATGCGACGTACCTTGGTCATGTTTACAGCCTGGTCGATATGATAAGTCAGATGTTCGGGGCGTGTCAGGCCGAGCGTCAGTTCACCGGCATGGAGCGAGGTGTTGACTTTGACTTCGTCTTTGTTTTCGTTTTGTTTATCGGCAAGCACGGCAAACATTTGCATGTGCAGGTGGTAATAGAGCATCGACTTTTCCCCATTTTCGGCGGCGACAATATTGCATCCCACCAGCAAGTTCTCTTTCTCATCAGACGAAAGCAGGCATGCCTTATGTACAACGTAGAGCTGGGCGAATACTTTCAGAGGTTCCCCACCACGCGAAGAGTATCCTTGATAGCGGCACAGAAGCTTTCTTTTGCCGTTGTCGGTCGTGGTTTCCCAAGCCTCTTCGTCGATTCTGCTTTTCTCGTCCAACTGCTTTATAAATTCGAGGTAGTCGGCAGCGGCTTCAGTAGCTTTCGTGTCGATAAGATCATAGATTTCGCCCAGCAGTTCCTTCGCTTTATCATCATCCCCTTTCTTTACATAATATTTCAGGTCTGTGTCATATTTCTTGTAGTCGGCTTCGTCGAGGAAACAGTATTCCGGGACGTGGGGAGAAGATGCCATCACTTCGAGGTATTGCACATTCTCCTTGACGGCGCGTTTTTTCAGTTCGCGCATCAGATGGGCGAGGTCGTCGATATCCGAAGTCGGTGCCGAAAGGAGGCCGAAGGTACCGAAGAAATATTCGTCCGGGCCGAGGGGATACTTGTAGGGCTGGAAGTTGCGGATGCTCCATTTGTCGATAAGCTCCATGCGATGGTTGTGGAGGTCGTCCATATCTTTGGAGAGCCGGACGACCTTTATACCTTCCGGTTTGTCCTTATAAAGTTTGCCTGTTGTCATATCTACGTACATTTCTTTTTTCGCTGCCATCTCGAAGTAGGTTTCGGCATACGCCGAGCCGGTAAGATGATTGTGAAGGTCGCCGCCTTTGGGCATGGCGGTGAAGAACTGGCGCAAGGCTGCACGGTCGTTTTTGATATCCTCGAAGTATTTCGATGTGTCCTGTTCCTCAACCGTGGGTTCGTTTTTGTCTTCTCTTGTTTTCATACTTGTTTCTTTTTAGAAAGTTTATAATCTTGTTCAATACATACCCGCCCGTTTGCGTTGCCCTCCTTTCTTTGACGGGGCGGGGGTGAATTATCCGGTTTATTGCTGTCGTTTCAGCCGGGGGCTGAACCTAAATGGCTGACTTCGTTGACGGCTGCCTGGCCTCAGAAGGCCAATACGGCGCGGACGTAGTGCGCTTCGGTTTGGGGCTTATAGCCATAGTAAGAACCATACTCGGGGGCGGAGGTAGTAGTCCACGCTTCCGGCGCACCCCAGTCATTACTACTCCAGTACCTTCCTGTAAGTTTGGTTCCACCGGCTTTTTCAATCTGCAGATTCTGCAGATTCATTTTATCTAATATAGTCGGTTTCTCAGGGAATTTATCAGGTGCGTCGAACCATATCGTTGCCAGCTCAAACATGCCCGGGAAAAACCACCCGCTACACCCCTCCGGCGTGGGATGACTGCTGGCATAGGTCTTCACCGTGTCGTAGGCCGGAAATGTAGCTCCGTCATTGTGAGCGGTGTACAGCCCGAAAAGGGTGTTGTAGCCATAACCGTACTGGGAGTTTGATTTGTGAATCATCTTCGAAAGGGAATTCTCGTTGTCCGTGAATCCGTTGAAAGCATAAGCCCAGTCCCAAAGGGTTTTTTCGTTCAACGGCTTCGTAGCCCATGCGACGTCGGACGAGGCATCCGCGAGTGCCACCACCATGCCGTGGGTGCATCCAGGATGGTCATACATCAGGAGGCGGTCGCCTTCCCTGTATCCGGTCTGTGTCCAGTGCTTCCCGTCCTTCTCGCCCACCCAGAAGACGACGCCGATGCAGTCATCCTGCACGTCCTTGGGCAGGTTTCCGCCGCTGAAAGCCTCCTTCGGGAGGACGGTGCCGTCCTTCATGTAGAAGTCGCCTTCCGCGAGCGGACGTTCTGTGGTGGTCTCCTTGCCGCCGTCGACGGTGTAGATTTTGTATTTGCCACCTGATATGTCTATTGTATTTGCATTCGCCTTGAACTCGTGCTTTTTAAAGTTGGAATCATAGTAGTAAGAATCAAGCTTGGTCTGCCAATACTTAGAGGGGGGTATTATGCGGCGTGCCGTGTAATGATTTTCCTGCCACCATTTGTCCACATAACCGCCTGTATAAAGGTTGTAGCTTTTCGACATATTCTTGCCGTCGATGGTTTCGGTATAGGTGCAGATGGTGTGCGGCAGGCGGATGACTACCAGCACCATCTGATGCTCCATCGTGAAGGTGAGGGTAGAGCCGGAAGGGGAAGCCGGGCTGCCGTCCGGAAGGGGAGCGACTACGCCACGCGCCACCATCAGGTCGTTGGCGGTGTACTTGGCGTAGGTGCTCTGGTCGTTTTCGACATCCCACCAGTTGATAAGATTCCAGAAGAAATCTTTCGCGTCGTCTTTTTGGATATTTACTTTCTTGGACATGTCTTCCTGGTAGGGATAATAGGCAAAGTAAAGGTACTCGTCATCGTGGGGGATGGACGGGAGTGCCTGACTTTGTTTAGCTTTCCATGTTTGGCCATCATAGGTGAATTTCCCGTTTTCGAGAATTACCTCTCGCGCCTCCTTCGTCTTCTTCACCACATAGATGCCTATCGCGTCGCCTTTGGTAAACTCGGTGGCAAAGCCTCTTTCCACGGCGCGGGTCACGGGTGCGCCGTTGTTCGTCGCGGCATTGGCGGCGGCGGCTTCCGGGGTGTTGGTTGACGGGGCGGCGGCATAGGCTCCGTCGGTAACGGTGATGGTGAGCACGGCGGCAGGGTCGGTGCCGTTGCCGGGGGCAGCGTTATCGAATGCGTCGTCGGGGGTGCAGGCTGCTGCCAGCATCAGGAGCGTCAGCAGTACCGCTGTTCGGTATAATTGTTCTGTTCGTTTCATGGGGAATGGATTTATGGGTTATTACTTGGGGTGCTCACGATGTCGCCGCCCTTGCCGCTGTCCGTCCATGTCCCGCCGGTGGGGGGCGCGAGGGTGAGACCGTCGTCGTTTACCGTCACGTTGTAGGTGTAGTGGTAGTTATCTTGAAACGTGGGATCACCTAGCCGCGATATCATCTGATACGAATAGCCATTGTTGCCGTCGATGGTTATCCGGATGAGTTCGATGGGTTTGTCTTGTTCAAACACTATTGCCCCCACGACCGCATCGACCGTTCGGATATAGCCGGCGGTGGCCGGGGTACGTTCGTGGGGGGAAACCGGGCCTGATACGCTTCCGGCATCTATAGTAATAGTCCCGTCCGAATTCGGCATATAATTATTCATATTGAATGCGGGAAGCTTCACTGTCGCTTGACGCAGGGCTGTCTCGCTTATGCCTGTTCCCGCACGGAGATTCACCGTGATGCGGGCGTTATAGTAATGTTCGAATAGAAGGCTCGTCTGCGTACGTGTTATCGTGATTTCCTCGGCACCAAGAAAGTTTGCGGCGTCAAAATTCTCGTCGGAGCTCTGGTCGGCGGATAGGTCGGTGAATTCGTCCATCTTCACGTTGGGATACCAGGCGGTGAGGGTTTTTTGCTCGTTGGCGGTGCCCTGCCAGCGGATGGCGTCGGCATCGGTGGCGGGGACGAACTGTCCGCTGCGGTAGACGTAAGTCTTTGCCTTCGTGTCGCCCTTAGAGATAACGCCTATCGTGTTGCCTTCCTCGAACGTTCCGTCCACGGTGGCGCGGGTCTGTGTGTCGCCTGTCATCGGGGCGACCGTAGCGCTGAAGGTCACGATGTCGCCGTCTGTTGCTGCGCCGCCTTCGGTCAGCCCGTCGCTGCATCCCCCTGCCGGTATCAGCAGTGTCGGCGCAGCTATCATATATATAATGTATGCTTTCATAACTTATCTCTTATTTAATTTATCCTCTCTTTATTCTCTCTCATCTGTCATCTGTCAACTGTCAACTGTCAACTGTCATCTGTCATCTGTCAACTGTCAACTGCTCAGTTCCACGCCGGGACATCTTCTCCATTCTCGCCGTTCCCTTTCTCCCACGGCTTTATCGTGGCCGGGCTGATGGTGAGCGCGGATTTGTTCACCTTTATATTATAGGTATAGGAATAACCGGCTGCAAATTCGCGCTTGCGGCTGTTTTCCGGGTTCTCCGGGTAGTCGATCGTCGCGGAATAAACCGCGTCGCCCAGGGTGACTTCGATCTTTGCGCTATTCTGCTGTTGCGGGAAAACAATCAGCGAGGAGGACATTCCGCTTGCATTGGAGGGAACCTTCCGGGTCAGCTTCTTCGCTTTTGTCCCTTCCGTTTTCCCCGTTGCGGTATCGAATGTTCCCTCCAATGCGAGTGCATCGATGGTGTATTGAAGGTCACCGAGCGTCGGAATGCCTTTGCCCGGCAGGAAATTCAATACGATGAGGCTCATGCAATGACGGAACCGGAACTGCACGTCGGGTTTCGCCGCGCTGCCGGTGGCCCGGGCGAAGAGGAAGTCGTATTTCGCCTGCCCCGCGGCTGTTTGGTCGTCGGCGTTTGCGGTGACCTTGCCTGCCGGGGTGCCTTTACTGCCTGCATAGGGATAGTAGGCGGTGAAATCGATGGGGTCGGTGTTTTGGAAGTAGATGCCGCCCGTTGCTCCGCCGTCCGGGGTGAATATGCCGTCGGCTGCCGTGGTGGTGAATTTTACATTCCTGTACTCCGTCGTTCCCGACTTTCCGGTTATGCCGATGGCGTCGCCGTGCGCCCATACCGTACCTGCCGCACGGGTAGCCATCGCGTCGATGACGGAAGTGATCCGTGCCTCCACGAGGGGATGGTCTGCCGGGCTTGTATTCTCTTTCTCACATCCTCCGAAGAGGGTGGCTGCTGTTGCCACGAGGGCAACGAATCGGATTTGATTGATTGTTTTCATGCTTCTGCTTGTATTTATTTTTATATGCTGTTATTCGGTTACATATTCGCATCCACGTCGTCGCCCTTGCCGTTGCCCGAGGTCCAGTCGATGATCGTTCCGTTCGGCTCGGCTCCCACGGGGGCGAAGAGGCTGCCCGTGACGTCGAGCGGGGTGAGCTTGTCTGCGTTGAAGTCGCGGAGGAGATCGGTTACGTCGGCGATGGTCGTGATATGGTGACCGTCGGAGAAGGTGAGCGTCGTTACGATGCGGTGTGTCGCTTCCACGACGATACCTGCGGTCCATACGTCGGCAGTGAGCCGGTCGGCGGTGCGGGCGAACGGTATCCGTACGGCGGTGGAATCGCCTGTCACTTCACCTGTCCGCAGGTCTATTGCCGCCGCTACGCCTTCCAGGCGGGATTCGACGGAGGCGATACGCTCCGGGTCGCCCTCCGTGACGGTGAGGGTGAAGTGTATCCGGCGCATCCGTTGGTGCATGGGCAGCGTGATCCGTACGGTGTCGTCGGCAATCGCGTCGGCGGTTGCCGTACCGGAAAAGAAGACGCCTGCATCGGGGATGAGCAGGGTGGGCGGTGTATCGTCTGCCGCAGCATTTGCCGCAGCGTCCGGCATTGTGTTTATCGTGGCGATACCGTCGTTCACGCTGACGCCTGCCGGGAGGTTATAGGCGAGCACTTCCACCGTGCCCGGCTCGAAAAGTCCGGGTACGACGAATGCCGTACCGTTTGCCGTGGCGGTGTTGCCGGCTGCTTCTACACGGTACCGGGCAGGGATTGCCACGTCTTCGCCGCGCTGCGACCATTCCGTGGTGCCTGCTACGGCACCTTTGTCGGGGTGCGAGGTCTTGTGGCCGTCTTTCTTGTCGCAACCGGCGGGCAGGAGCAGGATTAAAAGCAGGATTGCCAGGACGGCAGGGGAGACGCTTGCCTTCGGGGTACGGGGACGGAAGGGGGTTGAACGGGCGTCTTGGGTACGGGGTGAAAAGGCAGCGGCGGGCAGGTGACGGATCAGCACTGCGTTGCCGTACGGTAAACGGAACTGATATCAGTTCCGTATCCGGGCGATAGTAGCATCGCCCGGATACTTTTCCTTAGATGAATTGTTGTAGGCATAAACAGATTCCTTTCTTTATTATTAATAATAGTGTTGTTATGGTGATGACTGATTTTAGCCTAAATGTAGTCGGACGCAACAAGGAATCTGTAACAATTTGCAAAATGAGACAAAATAATTGGGGTTTTCGGAGAGGTTTTGAGACGATTGATAGGAATACCACTGCGGTGATAGGTTTACCACCCTCGATTATTTTACTTGGCACACGGGAGATGAATAGTAAATAAATAAGAGAAAAGAGGGGAAAAGTTCAAAAAGATGAGCTAAAATAAAATCAGCCAGGCGGCTTTTCATGTATAGCAACCTGGCTGATTCGATTTATAAGCAATTATAGATTACAATTTACTTATTTCTTCTACCGACAATCCGGTACATTGCGCAATCGTTTCGATATTTATTCCCTGTTTTTTAAAGTTGGCAGCGATAAGGCGTTGTTCTTCTGCTTTACCTTTTTCCATCCCGTCTTCAAAGCTGGTATCGAGGGCAGCGGAGAGGTCACGTTCGACGGAGAGGCTCAATTCGTATTCAAGCCGTTGGTCGGGAGTCATATTCGCTACTTCCACAATGCTTTTCAGTTTGCGGAAAATTTGGTTGTTGAGTTCTTTAGGTAATCGTTCCATGATCTCGATATTGTTTAAAACATATATCCCTTGTTTCTTTTAAAATGAAATCCCCTCTCCGCAATATAAACCCCGCTCAGGATAAAGACCGATCCGATCAGGGCGATCACCGTGATGATTTCGTCGATCACGATGGCGGAAGTGATCAGCGTCACCAGCGGGACAATATAGATATAGTTGGCCGTGCGGAACGGACCCAGCTCTTTGACTGCTGTGTTCCACATGATGTAACAAAGCATTGATGCTACCACGCCCAGGAACAGCAGGTTAGCTGCAACGACCGGGCGGAAGAGTATCGCCGTATCCGTATTCAGGGGATGGAGCAGGAACATCGGGGTTAATGTGACAAGCCCGTAGAAAAACACCTTCCGGGTAATCAGCAGTGTCGGATACCGGTTCCCCATCTGTTTCAGTATCAGGCAGTAAAACGCCCACATCAACGCTGCGATCAGCGTCAACATATCCCCCAGTGGATTGATTTTCAGCAGAAAACTACCATTGAACACAACAAACGCCACCCCGATCAGCGCCATGACGGAGCCGTAGATCAGATTCGGTTTGATCTTCTCCCCGCGGTAAAACAGGAGCGAAAGAAACGCCGTCAGGATAGGAGCGGTGCAGATGATGAGCGACACGTTTGAAGCCAGCGTGATCCCCAGCGCCGTATTTTCGGTAATAAAATAGATCGATCCCCCGCAAAGTCCGGCGGCTACAAACATAAGCTCATCCCGTTTGCTCCGGGCGAACAGCACCTTGGGCGAAATAAACCAGATGCAGACATAAGCCAGCGCGAAACGGTAGAAAAGAATGTCGACGGGAGATAGCCCGTTATGAATCAGGATTTTTGTCGAAACGAAAGTCGTACCCCAGATAATAACCGTGATGATTGCGATCAGATGATACCAGTAAGTCAGATTATTCTTTGCCATATTTTTATGAGAATTTCAGAAAGAGAATACTTTTAATATGATCCATAATAAGATAAAGGCGGCAAGGGCCGCCAGTAAAATCACATATTTTATTTGTAAGAAGTACTTTTGTTCATCTTGTTCGCGTTCTTTCACCTGCCGGTTGATCCGGTCGAACTCTTCGGCACTGATGTCCGGGAGTTGTGAAGCATACTTTGCACGGGTGTCTTTTCCCCGGTCACGGAGCTGTCTGAGCATCTCCCGATCTTCTTTGTTCCTTCGTATCATATCGAAAACATGGCCAGCAAAACTCATAAGCTTCTCTTTTTAAAGGATTCGTTTATTGTCTGCTAAAATACGAAAAAAAACTGGATCAGGCTGCCAGGCGTTATGAGTAAAACAAGTTGAATGTCTGCTCTGTTATGTAAATATACAGGTGTTACTTGTTTGAATATAATTGTGATTCAGTTTGCAGATGATGAAATTACATGTTTATACTGTCTGTTACTATATATTATTGTTGGTCCTGCTGTTTTTTTCGTCTCCGGAGGCGGCAGCGGATCTATTGTTGCCGGTCGACAGTGCCGGTATGACCGAAGGCGATTCGCTGGTCCGGAAATCGATCTACCCGTCGTCGGCCACTGAGAAAAGTGATTTTTATAAGATGCTTTGGGGAGAACATTACCGGAAATTATATTCTATCCCGATCACCGTGCCTGCCGTCACCCTGCAAACGCTTTGGGGTGGGATGAAGGTGGTGGAGCAGGCTACTGATTTCCAGGGATTACTTCTGGAAAACGATCAGACACAGTTATGTCTTTTGAAGCCGCTAGGCGGATATACTACCTTCCTCGAATCGAAATTCTTCCAGGAAGTCTATAGCAAACAAGTATTCAGAAATACATATCTGGACCAGTTCATCGGCGATGCCTATACTATTATCAATCCGTTTACCTTTATCTCTGCCGATTATCTGGCGCGTTCGTCGGGGCTGAACTCAAATAATTCGCGGATCTTTTACTTGCCCGAGTATTCTACAACCGATACAGTGGCGGATGGAACGCCTATCGGAAATAAGCTGGTCAGTGTCATCGATGTGCCCGATTTTAATACCCGCCCGAATATTCTCCTGACAGAAGATTTGCTGGATACTATCCGGACGGATAAGAATTATCAGGTGAATCAGGAACTTTATATCCGCGAACGTCTGTTGGATATGGTGATAGGTGACTGGAATAAGATACCCGAAAACTGGAACTGGATAGCGCGTCAGCAGGGCGACAGCCTAACCTTCGACCCGATCGTCATCGACCGTAACCATGCTTTTACGAAGGTTGACGGCGTTTTGTTCAAACAAATGCTCCGGGTGTTGGGCCTGGGTTTCATTGTTAATTACGATCCTTCGCTGAAAAGCGTCCGCAAAGAGAACGCCTTGGGTTTTTCTTTGGATATGGCGTTGGCTTCCCAAAGTGATGCCGATGTATGGATGCAGCAGGCCCGATTCATCCGCCGGACACTGACCGATTCGGTGATAGACGATGCTTTCTCGCGTTTGCCGAAAGGAATAGAGGATAAGGAGATCGAACGGATCAGCGCGATCGTGAAACAGAGACGGGATAGGCTGGAAGAGATAGCAACGGCTTATTTCGATCAGTTGCAGCGAACCCCGGTTCTGACGGGAAGCAACCGTTCTGACCGTTTCGTCATCGATCGTACTAATCCGGATAGTTTGTTTATCCGCATCTACGATAAAGAGACAGACCGACTGGTGTTCGACCGGAAATATAGCCGTAAAAAGACCAAGGAACTTTGGCTGTATGGTCTTGAAGGTGACGACTGTTTTGAAGTGAACGGAGAAGCAAAGAAAGAAATGCCCGTCTTCTTGATCGCCGGTCGCGGTGAGAATAGCTATCGGCTGGACCCGGGTCATCATATACGGATTTACGAGTATAAGTCGGAAAAGGCCCGGTTAGACTCCATTCCTCATGCCCGTAAAGTTTTTTCGGATATACCGGAAATACATCAGTATGACTACAATAAGATCAAATATCATAAAATGTCGCTCACACCCTGGGGGATTTACGACTCGGATAAAGGATTCAGTCTCGGCACATTTTTTACCTATACGATGTATGGCTTTAAACGTTCGCCGTTTACTTACCAGCACCGTGTCGGGTATAATTACCTGCAAGGGTTCATGTACCAGGGGATTTTTCCTTCTTACGACGGAAAGAAATCGTTCAATATAGAGGCGACAATCAGTTCGAAGAGGAACTTCTATAACTTTTTCGGTTTTGGGAATAATACGGACGGATATAAGGAAGCGAAGAAAAATTACAACCGTGTCCATATCCGCGAGTTCAAACTGTCGCCTTCTTTTCTGCTCAATTTCGGAAAGAATGAAAAGCTGACTGTTCGAACTTCGCTGGAAATGTTCAAGGCGAAGGAAACGAGCGACCGTTTCATCAACCAGTATTATCCCGAAGATCACCGGATTTTCAAGAATAACTACTTCTTCGACCTGGGAGCTACGCTGGAGACGGAGAAAGAGCTTTCTTCTTTTATCCCCCGGATCGGTGGAGCTGTAACAGCCGGTTGGATGATGAATCTGAGGGATGCCGGACGTAATTTTCCTTATGCCGGTGCTTCTATGGAACTGGACGTACGGATTACCGATCGTCTGACCTGGGCGACGATGGCGAAATGTAAACTGCTCTTCAACAATAAATATGAATTCTACCAGGCGGCATCCACCGAGCTACGCGGTTACCGGGATAACCGTTTTATCGGGAAACAGGCTTTTTACCAATATTCGGATATCCGGTTGGATATGGGGAAACTTAAGAATCCGTTCACCCCTTTGAAGTACGGAGTGTTTGCCGGGTTCGACTACGGCCGTGTCTGGTTCCCGGGTGAAGAATCGAAAAGGTGGCATACCTCGTACGGAGGAGGGGTATGGCTGACGTTGATCAACAAGGTCACGACGAAGTATTCATGGTTCGGTTCGACCGATAGTTTCCGTTTCATGTTCGAGCTTGGACTGGGATTTTAGCGGATGGCTTGATTTTCCGGAAGGTTTGACTAAACAAACTGAAATCCACGTTGTTTAATAAATAGTACATAAAATTAAAACAACTTAGGTGATGGAATCTAATAGTGAAAAGAAAATCAAGGTTCTCCCGAACGGACCTTACGAAGTGATCGGGGATATCCCGTTGAATCAGTTACGTTATATCGGCGACCGGAAAGGAGCTTCCACCGGTTATAAGGAAATACAAAAGTATTCCGTCGAAGGCGTATATCATCTGTGCCGTTGCGGTTGCTCGCACAACAAACCTTTTTGCGACGGAACGCATAAAAAGATTGGCTTTAAAGGAGATACGACAGCTAGTCACGATTCGTACGATGAAATGTCTGTCCTTTATGAAGGCAAAGTGATCGATATGTTGGATGCCGAAAGCCTTTGTGCGGTAGCCCGTTTCTGCGATACGCACGGTACTGCCTGGCAACAGGTGGAGGAGGGTGACTCGAAGGATACGATTGAAATAGTGAAAGAGCAGTGCGCCAACTGCCCCAGCGGTCGTCTGACAGCCGTTACGAAAGATGGCAAACGGATTGAACCCGAACTGCCCGAAGGTATCAGTATCCTGGAAGATGTCCCTGCCAGCGTACACGGTCCTATCTGGGTGAAAGGCGGTATTCCTATAGAAGACGAAAACGGACGTGTCTATCCGGTGCGCAACCGCGTTACATTATGCCGTTGCGGTCTTTCACAGAACAAACCCTTCTGCGATGGCAAACATATGCGGAATCAGGGAGAGTTGGATGATTAATGTCTGAATGTAAACTACCGTTGGGTTTAAAATAAGTATTCATTCGACAGTTGTTCTCTATTCGTTCGATAACTGTTCTTTATTTATTCGATGATTGTCGAACGAATAAACAACGGTTATCGAACGATTATTTATTTAAAACGTATATGATGTTTATACTTTCCCCTTCACGAACTTGTGGCCTATCCAGTAGGTTGCATGTTCGGCGGTGAACTTCAGTATGCAATATTCCGGGTCTTCCACACCTTTGGGGAAATGCTCATAAAACCAGTCTACCCATAATGCTTTCTTTTCCGTAGCGTCTTCGACTACTTCGATGGTGCCTGTCAGCGTCACACTGTCACCTTCCTTGAAGAAAGCGACGCCTGCTTTCGGGTTTTCGATAAAATTCTTTGTCTTTTCAGAACTCGTTCCCGTTGAGAACCAGATCGTATCGATCCCGTCTGTCTTGATCTTCGAAATGACTATGGGACGGGGATAACCCTGTTCGTCGATGGAGGCTAATGTTGCTACCTCACAGTTATTCAGCAATTCGATTGCCTCTTGTTTGATCTTTTCCATAAAACTATTTTTTTGTTTCGGAGGCAAACATAAGGGAAACTTCGCGGTTGCTGTTGTAAAAAATCGACTTTCTTCTATTATATATAGGTAAGCGGATCGTCTTCCGGTATCGGTAAAGACATGAATGCGGATGGATTGCTTCCAGATAATCTTCTGAACTCTTTGATAAAATGAGATTGGTCGTAGTAGCCACAGTCGATGGCTAACTGCTGCATGTCTGTATCTTTTATGCCCCTTAAAACTCGGGTTGCGTTCCTGAATTTGATGATCCTGCTGAATTCTTTCGGTGTATAACCAGTGACGTGTTTGAACTTGCGCTCGAAATGACGTTGGCCGAGATATAATTTATCGGTCAGTTGACGGATGGGGAGCATCCCGTTCGACCGGATGATCAGATCGGTTGCCTGCAACATCTGCCGGTCTATGGGAATGATAGCGGACAGGCGGGAAAGGAGGAACCTTTCTATGATTTGTATGCGTTCCTGCAAAGATTCTCTTTCGCATAACATTTCTGCAAAACTATTGTCGAAAAGCATATCCAATTCGGAAGCATCGATTCGCATGTCGGTAAATTCTCCCAAAGGAACCTTTGTGAATGCCGCCAGTCCGCAAGGAGAGAAGCGTACACCCATCATATGAAGGTTGGTCGAACGTGTGACCAGTTCGGAATAAACCCGCATGGGACCGACGAAATAAAAACGGTAAGGCTGCATCAGCATTTCACCGTTCAGAGGTTGCGACGGTTCCTGGATGGAAAAGATGAAATCCGCGCATCCGTCAGGCAATATCTTATAACGCATGTCGTATTCAGTCTCGCCTTTCACCTCCCAATATTTGTCGATATAGGGAGCCAGTGACGGGCATGGAGGATATTCCTGGTACATAATGGCGTATTACACAGTTTGATTGGATTCGTAGAGGTTCACTCTTTTTTCCAGCGTTTCAGTTGAGGAAAATAATACTGCATGCCGGCAAGCGCTTCTTCTTTTGTGTAGCTTTCGCCGTTGTCGTGTTTGAAAGAATCTGAATACTGAAGACAGATTTGGATCATTTCATCCATCGTTACATCCTGTACAAATTTCCCGTCTTTAAAACAGAACGCGCAATACTCTTTGTTTTTACTCCCGTCCTGGTTTGTTCCATAATCCGTATCGGATATCAGCGGCATACCGCAACTTTGACAATAAATAGGTTCCATACTCTTAAATTTATTTATAAGCCTCTTATTTTAGAACAAATATAGAATTATTTTTCAGATTAAAAACAATACCTTTGAAGACTTAAATTTTAATAGACCATGGTAAATAGACGAAATTTTCTAAAAAGTGCCTCTGTCCTGACTTTAGGGGGGCTGGTAGCCGGAAAGGCTGAATCATTACATGCAGCCACTCCCGTCGTATCGGAAACGACTGCTGCCAAAAGTATCGGTTTACAGATTTATTCTTTGGGAGGTGAACTGATGAAGGACGTTCCCGGTGGAATGAAGAACCTTAAAAAGATGGGTTATTCCACTCTTGAACTGGCGGGTTACAATAACGGCAAGATCAATGGTGTCGATATGATGGAATTCAAGAAGATGGCAGAAGATGCCGGATTGAAGATCACCAGTTCTCACGTGAATCCTCCGACAGGCGAGTACACGCCGGACACCCGCAATATGATTATGGAATTTTGGAAAAAGACCGCAGACGATCATGCTAAATTAGGTGTGAAATATCTGGTTCAGCCCGGACAACCCCGTACTCGCAGTGTGGAAGAGGTTGGTTATGTTTGCGATGTTTTCAACGAAGCCGGAAAGATTGTAAAAGCGGCAGGTATTCCTTTTGGTTATCATAACCATGATTTCGAGTTTGCCAAAGTACTTCCCGGTGGTAAAGAAGCCATGTTCGGTCGCCATAATAAAGGTGAAAAAATCTATGATCTTTTCCTGAAAGATACAGATCCTGATCTGGTATTCTTTGAAATGGATGTATATTGGACAGTGATTGGTCAGAATGATCCGGTAGAATATATGAAAAACTATCCGGACCGTATCAAGCTGTTGCATATCAAGGATCGTGCAGTTTTGGGACAATCAGGTTTCATGAACTTTGAAATGATCTTCAAACAAGCTTATAAGATTGGTATAAAAGAATACTATGTAGAACTGGAAGGTATGCCGACCGGACGTACCCAGTTTGACGGAGTGAAAGGCTGTGCCGATTATCTTTTGAAAGCTAAGTTTGTAAAGTAAGTAAAGTATACACTATATATATATTAAGGTACGTATGAAAGCCGGTCTGTTACAGGACCGGCTTTTTTATCATATTCTTTATTCATATCACAACTGTGGTATACATTGAAAGTGTGGTGTGGAAAAATTCCCCATTTCCCCATCAGTTCCACACCCCACATTTGAAGTGTGGCAAAATATAGAATGTTGTATATCGGGCTTTTGTTTTCTGATAATCAGCTGGTTGTTGTTGTCTTGTTTGGTCACCTTGCTTTTTGGCACGTCATTTGCATAAATACAGATGTTGGGGAATGAGTGAGTTCCCTTTAATGAATATGATGATGAAGTTTAGAATTTAGAATAAGTGTAAGTATCTATCTCCCGATATTGTTTTCTAATATGTATTAGATTAGCAAAAACTTATCGATTGATAAAGGCCGTTCCGCCTGAGAAGGTAGAACGGCTTCATTTTTTTATAACTGCAGGGAGTTAGACAGCTTTTCCAACCAGTCGGGAAGGGTATCCAGATGATGGATACGATCGTCGATATAGGCAGGGGCAAATAAATTGATCTGCAGATCCTTGCATTTTTCCTGTAAACTGTCTTCCACCGGGTAATAACTGGCTAATACGGCCAGCGAGATATCTCCGCCATAGGTTTCACGTACCGCATCTACCTTATATATATCGTTCTGCGTTACATTTCCTGATTTACATTCGATGAATATCAGTTTCTGTTGGTTGTTCAACAAGACATCCACTTCGTTTTTTGTCCTGGAACTGTTGTTTTCTGTCCTGAATAGAACGCTCTGCCATACCTCGGGACGGTTGGGATGTCTCTGGCTCCATGTCCTGACTTTATGGGCAACGAGTGTTTCCCACCAGCGTCCTTTGAAAAATAACATACCTGCGTTGGGAGTCGTTAACCTGAGCAATGCACGGTTTTGCTGTGCAATGAGGAAAGTATCCTGTCTTTGCTTGAAGCGCAATCCGCTCTTGAAAACCCGTGATGACGGTAAGCGAGATAGTTCCTTATTGCAGAATATATTGAAGAACTTCTGGATCATGGTATGTTCTTTCGGGTATTGTTCGATAAACTGCTTGATGGAGACGGAAGCCTGTATGTCGGCATCGCTCAATTGTTTGGCGTCCTGGTATTCCGTCAAGATATTTCCGCTCAGACCCAATATCTCTTTATTATCCAACTGGCTTTGCATCGGATGCTTTTCAAAGTTATCCAACCGGATCAGGTCGCCCAGTTGAGTCAAGTAGAAGGCCGGGGCGTTATATTCTTTGGCTATTGTAAATGCGGCGAATGCCATCAGCTTGGTTCCTTCCGAAAGATTATAGGCAAACTTGTCGGTAGGATAGGCCTGGTGTATCTTGCGGCATACATTGCGAACGTTCTCTCCGTCGTACGGTTCGGTCCGGTATAAGGTCCGGCGGATACTGGCGGGGAGTAGCGGAAATAAAGGGGCAGCTACATCTTTTGTCTCGTTCGTGCAAAGAAGATGCACATGGTCGGGTGCAAACTCTTTGATCCCGTGATAAACAGAGGTGATATCTTTGCCAAGTAATATGATCTGATGTTTCATGTTTTATATCATATATTAATTAAGGTTCTAAATGTAGTATTAATTTCGATATAATTCATATCTTCGCTCCCTAATCAATCGCTGTATATATAGCAAATGGAAATTTTTATTATTGTCGGCCTTATTTTGTTGAATGGTATTTTGTCGATGTCTGAGATCGCTTTAGTGTCTGCCCGTAAGGCCCGGTTGGAACTAGAGGCAAAAAGAGGTAATAAATCTGCGCAAACAGCCCTGAAGTTGGCTGGTGAACCCGATCGTTTCTTATCTACTATCCAGATCGGTATTACGCTAATCGGAATCCTGACCGGTTTGTATTCAGGAGAGGCTTTCGCCTATAACCTGGCAGAAGTGGTTCGTCATGTTCCCGTACTCGAACCTTATGCTCTTGGATTATCAAAGACTGTAATCGTTATAATCGTTACTTATCTTACTTTGATCATGGGTGAGCTTGTGCCGAAACGTATCGGCATGGGATATGCCGAACGGGTTTCGATGCTGGTTGCCAGACCCATGTTTCTGTTATCAAAACTGGCTTTACCTTTTGTATGGCTATTGTCGAAAAGTACTTCCTTTGTTATTAAAATTACCGGAATTAAAGCAAATGAAGAAAATAAAGTAACGGAAGAAGAGATCAAGGCGATCGTCAAAGAGGGCTTTGATGGGGGTGAAGTGCAGGAAGTGGAACAAGACATTGTGGAACGTGTGTTCAACCTGGGAGACCGGAATGTCGGTTCGATCATGACACACCGGAGTGACTTGGTTTGGCTGGATGTAACGGACAGTATCGAAAAGATTCGTGAGAAAGTACAGGAAAACCTGTTTAATATATATCCGGTAGCTTCCGAAAAGTTCGATAATATCAAAGGTGTCGTTTACCTGAAAGATCTGTTTGGACGGATCGATGAACCTGATTTCTCTTTGGAGCAGGTAATACGTCCGGCTCAGTATCTGCCGGAGAATCAGAGTGTTTATAATGCGTTGGAGCAGTTCAAACAGGCGCGTGTTAAATATGGTATCGTGACGGATGAGTTCGGAGGTATCCAGGGTATCGTTACTTTGAAAGATATCATGGAAGGTTTGATCGGTCAGGTTCCGGAAATCGGTGAGGAGGCAGAGATTACTCAGCGCGCCGATGGTTCCTGGTTGGTGGACGGACAGTATAACTTCTACGATTTTCTGGAATATTTCGACCTGGAAGACCTGTATGCCGAACATGATTATAATACGTTGAGCGGTTTGATCCTGGAAATTTTGGAACGTGTTCCGAAAACCGGTGAAACATTAACCTGGCTGAATTTCGAATTCGAGATTGTAGACATGGATGGGGCGCGTATTGATAAAGTGCTGGTTAAGAAGATCGATTAGTGTCTATCGTTATAAAGTAGGCATCACCTTTCCCTATGGTGATGCCTGCTTATTTCGGGAAAAGCGTAAGTCTTTAAGGAAAAAGACTAGCGCTTTTTTTCTTCCTTATAGTTCTTTTATTTTATGAAGCACCTCCATCTTCCCGAAGAGTATTAGCCTGTCTTCTGCTTCCAGGACCAGATCGTCGCTCAGCGGATCTATTACATAATATTGAGTTTGCTTCAGTCCGATCAGGTTGCGTATTTCTTTTGCCCGTTCAACTCCCACCAGGCGAATACCGAAATTCGTTTGAAAATCGATTGTCTTTAAAGATTGCCCGATCAGAGCGCCGGGTGTTTTTATTTTATACAGATGATGCGTTTCCGTTACCTGATACCAACGCTGGAACAGATCGCCCAGTAAGCTTTGTGAAGCATATGTAGCCGCATAATCCTGTTCCGGACGAATGATCTCCGACACTCCGATGGAACGGATCACCGTTTCATGGATAGGAGAAATCGAACGAACGATCAGCCTGCCGGCATCCAGGCTCTTTAATAAGGCGACTGTCTGTACCGAAGTTCCGAAATTCTTGCCGTAAGTCACAAAAATGGCATCCATCTCGCTTAGAGGGAGCGTGTTCAGCGCATCCCTGTCGGTCGTATCGAGGCTGACTGAACCGGAGATAGTCTGTTTGACAGCTTCCACTTTATGCAAATTCAAATCGACACCTATCACTTCATCGCCGATGCGGGTCAAATTTTCCGCGATGGCACGTCCCAGATTTCCTAATCCTATAACCAGAAATTTCATAAGGCATTTCTTATTACATTAATATATTTTCCTGAGGGTATGTATAATCCCTCTTTTTGTATTCTCTTATAAAGCAGACCATAAAAGTCAGTACCCCGATACGCCCGATCAGCATCGCACAGATAATGATCAGCTTTCCCGACATGGAAAGCAAAGGAGTAAAATTCAGGCTCGATCCTACCGTACTCAGCGCAGAGACAACTTCGAAGGTAAGCGTAAAGACCGGTGTCCCTTCTTCCGTGTAGGACAACATCCAGACTGCTACCGAAGCAAAGATAAAATAAAGGACAATCGTCGCGAAAGCCCGGCGGATCGTAGAAGGAGATATCTCCCTTTTACGTACTTCTACCTTTTCTTTTTCACGGGCCACATTCAATGCCGTTACGATTGCTACAAAAACAGTCGTTACTTTCAGTCCACCACCGGTAGACATCGGTGCGGCACCGATCACCATCAGGATAAGCGTCAGCATCAGTGTTACCGGACGAAGCGTTCCCATGTCGGCAACCGTAAACCCCGCTGTTCGCGGAGTGACTGCCCCCAGCAAAGAATCTGCCAGTTTTCCTTTCATCGGCAGTCCTGCCAGCGTGTTGTCCGTTTCAAAAATAAAGTAAAGGATCGTACCGCCGATGATCAGCACCAGCGTACTTATCACTACAATATAAGTATGTATGTTGATGATGCGGGGGGTATGGATATACCGCTTCTGCATCCTTGTAGCTACCATAAACGTATTTACAATAAAATGCCTTAACAATTTCAGGTAGTTGAATACAATCGGAAATCCCAGTCCGCCAAAGATAATCAGCAGAGAAATCCACACATGCAGATTATAATTGTGGGCAACCAACGGATCACACATATTGCCGCTCAGCGTAGATATACCGGCATTACAGAAAGCAGACACCGCGTGAAAGATGGCAAAGAATATGTCATCCTGTAACGTGGCACCCGGTAATGTCCCTCTTATATCCATATAAATGAAATACGCCCCGATCCCTTCAACAAAGAACGTGACGAACAGGATATTCAGTATCACCCGGAACAATCCTCCGATCCGCTCCTCGTTCAGCATATCTTTCAGCATCAGTTTGCTGGTAAAAGAAGAATGTCCCATAAAGGAAAGCGCAAAGAAACTCGTGAAAGTCATCACGCCGATCCCCCCGATCTGTATCAGGATCATAATGATCACATGCCCGATATGGGTGAAAGTGGTTGCCACATCCACTGTGGTAAGTCCCGTTACACAAACTGAAGTCGTAGCGGTAAACAAGGCATCCACGAAATGAATCGGTCGGGTAGTGGCGTTCGGTAACATTAATAATCCCGCTCCGATCAGGATCACGAAAATGAAACTGAGCAGGAACAGCAGGGACGGTTTGATGCGGGTCTGCATCAGCGTAAATGTCTGCCGCGATGACACTGAGCAGCAACATCAGCATATATACGAACAGCGGTTTCGAGAGAAAAGCGAGATAAGGCAACGACTGTTCGATAATATCTTTGAAAAAGACCTTCGCCGAAAGAACGGCAAACAAAAGAAAATAGATGCCGATATCCAGGTACAGCAACTTTTCCTGTATGATCTCGTTAAACCGGACTATATACCTTAATGTGATCCCAATAAAGAATCCCAGTAAAATATAGATGCGGCTCAGATATAAATGATGTATGGTTTCGCTGGTCTGCTGAAAACCGAACTGATACACCAGAACAAACAGGGAGGCGATGGAAGCCAGTAGTATGATGCCTTCTGCCCCTATATTCAGCAGTCCTTTTGCGTTGGCCCAGTACATCCGGCACGTAAACTGTATATGTTTTATGTCCATGATCAAGTAAAATCTGTAACAAATGTATTAATAAAAGTATTCCGGACTGGGAATAGTTCAGAAAGTTTTGATAAAGCATGTTAAAGAGAAAAATATCAGAGCTTTACTGCAATATTGTTTTGTTTACATTATGGGGGATAAATGTTATTGTATGAGGTAAGATAGTAAAATCACAGATAAATAAGCTGTTATAAATATTGAAAAAAATGTTTTGTATGTTTTGTATATTGGATTAATGATTATATTTGCAACTGTTTAACGTAATATCATGGAAACACATATGGAAAACAAGAAAATGCTTTATTCGCACGTATCTGTTGATTGCGTGCTACTGGGAGTAAATGAAGACAAGCTTTGCGTATTGCTGGTAGAACGGAAGGTGGATAAGAGCGATGAGAAACATTACAAATTACCCGGAAGTCTTATTTATGAAAATGAAGATTTGGATACGGCTGCATACCGGGTATTTAATGAGGCAACCGGTTTAAAACGCGTTCCTCTGAAACAGTTCCGTAGTTTCGGGTCTCCTTCACGTACAAAAAATGCCGACGATATGCAATGGCTGGAAAATGCGATGAAGCTGAAGATCGAACGGATCGTCACGGTAGCTTATCTGGCACTGAGCAAGATCGGGCGGAAATCGAATCCAACCAATAAATATACCTCATTGGCCTGGTTCCCGGTCGATTCACTACCGCCTCTGCCTTTCGACCATCGGGAGATCATCGGAGCTGCTGTGGAAGAAATACGGGAATGGGTGGAAAAAGAACCGTCTATCATCTTCGACTACCTGCCGATGAAGTTCACGGCTTTCCAGTTAAGACGTACTTATGAGATCATATATAATAAGGAAATGGATGTTCGTAACTTCCATAAGAAAATGAGTTCACTGGAATACATAGTGCCTACCGACGAGATTGAAACCGGAGTTGCCCATCGTGCCGCCCGCTATTATCGTTTCGATAAAGTGAAATATAATAAGTTACATTCAAAATTTAATAAGAATTAATCACGTAAGAATATGTATTTATTAGGTTGTGACATAGGTAGTTCTTCTGTAAAAGCATCTATTGTGGATGCCCATTCGGGACTGACGGTCGGTGCCGATTTCTATCCGAAAGAAGAAGCTCCTATTAAAGCTGTAAAACCCGGTTGGGCAGAACAGGAACCGGATGACTGGTGGAAATATCTGGAAGAAGCCATAAAAGGCGCCATTGCTAAAGCCGGTATTCAGGGAACGGATATCCGGGCAATCGGTATCTCTTACCAGATGCACGGACTTGTGCTGGTAGATAAGAAGATGGAGGTGTTGCGTCCCTCTATTATCTGGTGCGACAGCCGTGCCGTCCCTTATGGCGATCGTGCTTTTAAAAATATAGGGGAGAAGAAATGTTTGTCCCATTTGCTGAATTCTCCGGGAAACTTTACTGCGGCGAAACTAGCTTGGGTAAAAGAATTTGAACCCGAACTGTTCCGCTCCGTCCATAAGTTTATGTTGCCGGGTGACTTTATCGCCATGCGGATGACGGGAGATATCGTTACTACGGTTTCCGGTTTATCGGAAGGTATCTTTTGGGATTTCAAGAATGAGACGGTTTCCGAGGATCTGATGAACTTCTTCGGATTCAGCAACGATCTGATACCGGAGATCCGTCCGACTTTCGGCTTGCAGGGCGAGCTGCTGGGCTCCGTTGCAACGGAGCTGGGATTGAAAAAAGGAACTCCTGTTACCTATCGTGCAGGCGACCAGCCTAATAATGCTCTATCACTTAACGTTCTGAATCCGGGGGAGATCGCTGCCACAGGAGGTACTTCCGGTGTTGTGTATGGTGTAAACGGGAAAGTAAACTTCGACACGTTGTCAAGAGTAAATACATTTGCCCATGTGAACCATTCATCCGAACAGACCCGTTTGGGTGTACTGCTTTGTATCAACGGGGTCGGTATCCTGAACTCATGGGTGAAGAAGAACGTGGCTCCGGAAGGTATCAATTACCCGCAGCTGAATGATCTGGCTGCCACTGTGCCGGTTGGCTCGGAGGGCTTGTCTATCCTGCCGTTTGGAAACGGTGCAGAGCGCATGCTGCAGAATAAGCAGATCGACTGCTCTATACACGGACTGAATTTTAATATTCATAATAAGGCGCATATTGCCCGTGCCGCCCAGGAGGGAATCGTGTTCTCCTTCAAGTACGGTATGGATATTATGAACGAAATGGGTATCGACATCGGTGTGATCCGTGCCGGTAGTGCCAATATGTTCCTGAGTCCGATTTTCCGTGATACCCTGTCAGGTGTGACGGGAGCGGTGATCGAGCTGTTCGATACGAACGGAGCCGTCGGAGCCGCTAAGGGAGCCGGTATCGGTGCCGGTATCTATCAGTCGGCAGAAGAAGCATTCGCCTCTTTGAAGAAGATCGATGTGATCGAACCTGACGGATTGAAAGCAGATAAATACTGCGCAGCATACAGTATCTGGAAAGAACGTCTGGATACGTTGATGGGCGTGTAATAATATACCAATGTAATATAAATCATTAAAACATTTAATTTCATGGACTTTTATAAAGGTGAAAAAGAATTCTTTCCCGGAATAGGAAAGATTCAGTTTGAAGGAAGTGATTCTAAGAATCCGATGGCATTTCATTATTATGATGAAAACAAGGTTGTGATGGGTAAAACGTTGAAAGACCATCTGCGTTTTGCTATGGCTTACTGGCATACACTTTGTGCCGAAGGTGGTGATCAGTTTGGCGGCGGAACAAAAACATTCCCCTGGAATACAGATGCCGACCGTATCAGCCGTGCAAAATATAAAATGGATGCTGCTTTCGAATTCATGACCAAATGTAGCATTCCTTACTATTGCTTCCACGATGTGGATGTTGTAGACGAGGCTCCTACAATGGTTGAGTTTGAAAAAGACCTGCAGACAATGGTAGAACATGCCAAAGGTTTACAGCAGGCAACAGGCAAGAAGCTGTTATGGTCTACTGCCAACGTATTCGGTAACAAACGTTATATGAACGGTGCAGCTACCAATCCGTATTTCCCGGCTGTCGCTTGTGCCGGTACGCAAATCAAGAACGCTATCGACGCTTGTATCGCTTTGGGCGGTGAGAATTATGTATTCTGGGGTGGCCGTGAAGGATATATGAGCCTGCTGAACACCGATATGAAACGTGAAAAAGATCACCTGGCCATGATGTTGACCATGGCACGTGACTATGGCAGAAAGAATGGTTTCAAAGGAACTTTCCTGATCGAACCGAAACCGATGGAACCGACTAAACACCAGTATGATGTGGATTCTGAAACGGTGATCGGCTTCCTGCGTCATTACGGCTTGGATAAAGACTTCGCCCTGAACATCGAAGTGAACCACGCTACTTTGGCAGGACATACATTTGAACACGAATTGCAGGCAGCTGTTGATGCTGGTATGTTGTGCAGTATCGATGCGAACCGCGGTGACTACCAGAACGGTTGGGATACTGACCAGTTCCCGATGGATATCTACGAACTGACTCAGGCATGGCTGGTGATCCTTCAAGGTGGCGGTCTGACTACAGGAGGAACAAACTTTGATGCGAAGACTCGTCGTAACTCGACTGACCTGGACGATATATTCCTGGCTCATATCGGTGGTATGGACGCTTTTGCCCGTGCTTTGATGACAGCTGCAGCTATCCTTGAAAACTCCGATTATAAGAAAATGCGTGCCGAACGTTATGCCAGCTTCGATAATGGCGAAGGTAAGGCTTTCGAAGACGGCAAGCTGACATTGGAAGACCTGCGTACGATCGCTCTTCGCGACGGCGAACCGAAACAGATCAGCGGAAAGCAGGAGTTGTATGAAATGATTCTCAATTTATATATATAAAATTAGTTACAAAGAGTGACTTTTTCCCTTCCAGGGAGTGGGTAGGAGGTGTGTGATTTATGTGTTTCCAAATGAAAGCACACCTCCGGGCCCATCTCCGGATCAGAGAGGTTACTTTTTGTTTCTTAGTCTGATAGATATGAAAAACAACAATAGTTATATTTTTGGCCTTACCCTCGTTGCTACCCTTGGAGGGTTACTATTCGGATATGATACGGCTGTTATCTCCGGAACAGTAGAATCACTAAGAAAATTCTTTATCGAGCCCTACGGATTACCTCTCGATCAGGCTAACTCGCTGGAGGGATTTGTGGTCAGTAGTGCACTGATCGGTTGCATCCTGGGTGCTTCTTTTGCCGGATGGGTGAGCCAGCGGTATGGTCGTAAGCCGACGTTGGTCGTTGCGGCTATCCTTTTCCTGCTCTCTGCGATCGGTTCCGCATGGCCGGAATTCGGACTGGGGTTACCTGGTAGCGGGGATCATACATATATGTATTTGTTCGTTGCTTATAGAATATTGGGTGGCGTAGGAGTCGGACTGGCTTCTATGGTTTCTCCTATGTATATCGCCGAGGTGGCACCTGCCGATCGTCGTGGAAATTTGGTTTCCTGGAACCAGTTCGCTATCATCTTCGGTATGTTAGTGGTCTATTTCGTGAACTATACTATTGCTCTGCAAGGAGATGCATCTTGGTTGCATGCTATTGGCTGGCGTTGGATGTTTGCTTCCGAGATTATTCCGGCACTGTTATTCCTTATTTTCCTGATGTTTGTGCCGGAAACTCCCCGTTATTTAGTTATGCGTGGTAAGACAGAGAAGGCTTTGTCTATTCTCGGTCGTTTGATGGATAAGGAGGAAGCTTCGAAAGAGCTGTCGGATATCAAAGATAGTTTTAAGGAAAAAGCACCTTCCATGCGTCCTTACTTCCAGTTTATGGGGACATGGTTAGTTTTGTTCCTGATCTCTTACGGAGGATTGGAGCTGGCAGGTAATACGAGTGCTTTGGAGATTGCCTTGATAGGTAGCTTCTTTGTTTCTCTGATACTTCCAATCCGCTCATTTGGGCTTCTGATCATTTTGGTGGGTGTGCTGTTATCTGCATTCCAGCAGTTTGTCGGTATTAACGTAGTATTATATTACGCACCGGAGATATTTAAGACGATGGGTGCCGCTACCGATGCCGCATTGTTGCAGCAGATCGTGGTAGGTGCCGTGAACCTGTCGTTTACCGTATTGGCAATCTTTACCGTCGATAAGTTCGGCCGCCGTCCGTTGATGATTATCGGTGCTTTGATTATGGCTGTTTCTATGATAATACTGGGGACTACCTTCTATACGCACTCGGTAGGCATCGGTTCGCTGGTCTGCATGCTGGTTTATACAGCTGGTTTCGCTATGTCATGGGGACCGGTTTGCTGGGTATTGCTGGCTGAAATATTCCCGAATTCTATCCGTTCTACCGTAATGAGTATTGCCGTAGCCGGACAGTGGATAGCCAACTTCCTCGTATCTTGGACTTTCCCGATGCTCGACAAGAACCAGTACCTGACCGAAACATTCAACCACGGTATGGCCTACTGGATATACGGTCTGATGGGTATCCTGGCTGCCGCCTTTATCTGGAAGTTCGTGCCCGAAACCAAAGGGAAGACGTTGGAGCAGATGGAGCAATACTGGAAACGGTAGTAAAAAAATAGCCTGTTTGATACGTATTTATTGATTTTTCAGCCTTTCGAGTCATACTTCAGCCTGAAAAGCTTATATTTGCATCTCCGGTGAATATTAAAGGGAACGGAATGCAAACAAGCAAAACAATACATATACTAATCGGTATCGGCCTTTTACTCTCTGCCGTCCTCGGGGCAACAGAGAGTAGGGCCGATACCTTTTTTCTGCCTGATTTCGCATCCGACCTGCGTTACATACCCGAGATGCAGGCTCGTGCAGCCGACAGTATCTACCTTCCGGGAAACAACGAAACCAGAATCCCCGATCGCGACAGCCTCCTGGCCCTTTGCGCACAAGTCGGATACGAAGCGATAGAGGATCAGATGCAACGTTATTACGAAGAAGCCATCGACGCCGTCCCCGAGGATGCCGACCGCCGCGAAGCCGTCCGCCGGATGCGCGAAACAGTCGGACGGATCGGAGGAAGCATCCTCAAGCGCGAATTGGAATACGGCGAAGCTATCGCCCTGCCCGATAATACGCCGGAAAAGCGCGATAAGAAAGTAGCCGCATTCTACGCCCTTGCCGATAAATCCGTCGCCCGCGGGGATGCCTCTATGGAAATGAGGGCGCTTATCTATATCTTCCGCAAACTCTGCATACAGGAACAATACCATGCCGCTTTCCTTTGTGCCGAACGTATTGCTGGACGGCTGGAAAAGATATCCGACGCCGATTACCCGGAAAAGAAAAATATCCGGTACGACCTGGGACGTGCTTACTTCGACTTCCGCGATTACGAACAAGCCGTCCCCCTCCTGAAAGCAGCCCTCAGCGACGAATCCGTTCCGCGCTTCTATAATATGTATAACCTCCAGGCACGTAATGTACTGGGTCTCTATTACCGGGAGACCGGGCAGTTGGACAGTTCCGACTACTATTTTCGCTCCATGCTCGAATGTAAAGACCGTGTCAAGCAGTGTCCCATGTTCGACTGCATCGCCTTGAGCAACCTGGCCTCCAACTACCGCCTGCGCGGCCGGTACCGTGAAGCACTTACCTTGCATGCTGCGGCTTTGCCCGCCTCGCAGGCGGAGGGTGATCATAGCTTCACCTCGGGTATCTACGTCGGGCTGGCGGACTGTTACCTGGAACTGGGCCGTCCGGATAGCTGCAAGGCCATGATCGACAGTGCCCTTTACCATATCGAACAATGGCCCTGGGTGATGTCGTACCGTTCGTGCGACCTCTATCCGGTGATGGCCCGCTATTATGCCCGCATCGGCGACCGGGAGCATTCGATTGCTTATATGGACTCGACTACGGTGGCAAACCGCCGGCAGGACGAAAAATACAGTGGCCTTCTGGTTCTCCGCGCCAAACAGGAACTGTTCGAGTCGGAGCGTGCCCGCAAGGAGGCGCAGCTCGTTACCTTCCGTCACGTTTCGGTCATCATGAGTGTGACCGCGGGGGTAATCTTTGTCGCCCTGCTCGTCATCTCCGTCCTTTACAGGAAAAAGCATCAGGCTTATCGCAGGCTGGCCGCCCGTAGCCGCGAATGGGCGGAGCAGGTCCCGGCTGTCGTGCCTCCGACAGAGGCAGATGCTATTGACAGGACCCTGATGGAAAATCTCGGCCGCCTGACCGACGAAGAGCAGATTTACCTCGACCCGCACCTCGATCTCGAAACCCTGTCGCAACGCATGGGTGTTCACCGTAACATGATCTCGAAAGCTGTAAATACCGTCCACGGCAAACCATTCTCCGCATATATCAACGAATGCCGCGTTCGTCAGGCCATCCTGCTGCTTTCCGATCCGGCCAACGACAACCTTTCGCTCGAAACCATCGCCTTCGACTCCGGCTTCTCCAACCGCCAAACCTTCTACCGTGCCTTCAAGGCACAAACAGGGCTCAACCCGGCTACTTTCAGGAAGAATAGGGGGTAGGATGAAACATGGGAGTTATTGAATAACCCCGTCTTTAAAGATGTCGAAAGCCTTTTCCGGAGAAACATTCATTCGCTTACCAGCGGTTGACTCAACAAACACATCTGATTATTCGGCAAATTCCCCCACTATTTTGTAACATTTTGCAAAATGTTACAACATTCTCCCCCTTTTTCTTCACCTTGCGGCATAAAAATAAAGCACATGATAGGAATGCAACACATCGATGATAGGAATACCGCCGTACCCGATTGGTTCGTCGCTTATTATGATTCCGGGTATTTTTGGGTAGGTATGGCGGTGCTGAGCCTGCTGATGGTCGTATTGATCGTGCTGGCGTGCCGGCTCTATTTCGAGATGAAAGAAGCGCAACGCATCCTCGACGAACACGAAAAGGAATAAACAAACATAATTATCGCTAGTAATAATATTTAAACACTGATTACCATGGCAACAAAAAAGTATGTATGGAAATTCGATCTCGAAGAGTATCTGATGACAAAGGACGTGAAGGAAGACTTCGCGGCCAAGGTGAAACCTATCCAGACGTTCTACATGGCCGACGTGGCACGTCTCATCTCGGAAGAACGTACCGAATACCGTGTCGATACGATCGTGAACATCACCAAGCTGGTGGAGGAGAAAATCCGCCAGTTGGTTTGCGGAAACAACATTGTAGTGACCGACAACGTGCAGTATTCGCCCGCCGTCAGCGGCCTTTTCCTCGGGAAAAAAGGCCTGGTGGACCCGGCGAAGAATAAAGCCGTTATCAACATGATCGGCACCGCCGCCATGCGTGCCGAGGCCGATCTCGTAACCCTCGAATTTTCGGGCAACGTGCGCGACATGGGCGGCGCCGGCTTCGGGCTGGTGAAAGACGTGACCACCGGCAAGACCGACGGCACCGTCACCCCGGGCGGAATCCTCGACGTTTCAGGCGTGAAGATACGCAGCGTCAATGCCGACGGCAGCGGGTTGGGTACGCTTACCCTGGTCAACATGGCCGACCAGACGGTGGCTGCCACCATCACCCTGTTGGCTATCAACGATCCGAAACGTTTGATGTTTAACATTCCTGCCGATCTGGCGGAGGGCAGTTACCAGCTCACGCTCGAAACCTGGTTCAGCACCAACAGCTTGCAGCTCAAGCAGTCGCGTACCCTGGTCTATGCCATTCCGCTGGTGGTTGGCAACCCCGGTGGCGGCGGTGAAGACGATCGTCCGGTGATCGAATAAACCCTATCCCCGGGCATGGATCGGCTCGACAGCGTCGAAGGCTTCCTCTCACCGGCGTCGGGCGCTTCCTCTCGACGGCGTCGAGACGTCCCTTTCGATGGCGTCGAACCGTCCCTCTCGATGCCGTCGAATCGCCCGTTTCGATGGCATCGAACAAGCCGCTTCGATTTCACTCGGCAGGCAAACGGCTCTTCCGGTATTTACAAACAAGCTAAAATGATATCACTTATGAAACATGTTACATCTTATATATTTCTGATTATGGCTCTCCTGCTGTTCGGAGTAAACGGGGCGGCGGCACAAGAGCAAGACTGTCCTTTTGAGGTTGCCGTTGATGGGAATAATACTGATATTTCCTACGAAAATAAAGTACTTTCCATTAGTAGTAGTGATAACGTAACCATTACAGGAAACGGAAATCTTACCGACTGGGGAATTGAAATAGAATCTTTAAGCCCCTATCTCCGGGTGACAATAAAAGACCTGAATATCGAAAGAGAAGGGGTACCTCTGAAAATAGGGGAGGGGATGCCCGGTACTATCATAATAGAAGGAACGAACCGGTTTGTTTCGACAGGCTCGTCGGGAGCTGCCGGGATAGAGGTCGGATACATTCTCTACTTACAAGGAAGCGGTTCCCTGACTGCCATAGGGGCAAAAGGAGCCGACGGTACTGGCGGAGGAGCAGGGATCGGTGATGGATCATCCCTGACCATAGGGGGTGGCATCATCCATGCCGAAGGCGGGGCAGGTGCGCCCGGCATCGGTGTAAGCGATCCTGCAGAGGACATGACGATTCAGATCATCGGAGGCACGGTAACCGCCATCGGCGGTGGCGGCGAAAATCCGGCTCCCGGCATAGATGGCGGTACCTCCTTCAATTATCCTTCCATCGAATTAAACGCCTTTGTCATAGCCATCGACGGGACGGATGACGAGGGTAACCCTGCGACTACCCGGATAAATAATCATAGTAAAGGCCTGTTTATCCGGGGCAAGCAACTGCCCGGCGGCACCATCGAGCAGACCTCTTCCGCTCTGGTAGGCGACGTCACATTGAAGAGCAACGCCGAAATCCCCGCTTGGGCAACGGTCACTATCGGCGACGGGCAAACCTTTACCATTGGCCCGAATGTCACCCTTACGAATAGCGGCACCCTTACGAATAGCGGCACCCTTACGAATAGCGGCACTATCTACAACAAAGGAACCCTTACAGGCAACCCCATCACGGGTAATTTGCTGTACCATAACATCACCTTTAATGCCAACTATTCGTCACTCCCTGCTGTTGAAAAATATATCCTTCAAGGCGATGCACTCCCGACCGATATCTTCACCCGTCCGGACTACACCTTCCAGGGTTGGTACGACGCTTCCGGTGGCGGAGCCAAAGTAGAAACCATCGACAAGCCGCAAACCCTCTATGCCCGGTGGAAGGCGGTGCCCGAGCCTGAGCCCGAACCCAAACCGACCCCGGTCTACTACACAGTCACCTTGCCCTTTGTAGAGGGCGCCGCGACCGACCCCGTGGCAGGTGATTACGAGATAGAATCGTGGAGCACCTTCCGCTTCTACCTCACATTGGATGCAGATTACAGCGAGTCGCAACCCGTAGTCACCACCAGCCGCGGCGAGACCCTTCAGCCCCGCACTTCCGACGGCGCCTACCTGGTGAAATACGTGCGCACCGACGTGGAAATCTTCATCGACGGCATTGTGAAGAACCTGCCGCCCGTAGCCAACGAACCGATCCGCGCCGCCGCCTCCGAGCCGGAGATATGGAGCGAAGACGCTTGCCTCTGCATCCGCCTGCCGGAAGGCATGCCGACGTCGCCCGTCCGCATCTTTACGCCCGGAGGTAGCCTGCTCGACAGCTTCCGTTCAGTCCCGGGACTGAACCGTCGGCAATTGCCGACGGGCATCTATATCGTACAGGTCGGTGCGACGGTGCGAAAGGTGGCGGTAAAATAGTCCGTTATGACATAAACAACTAAAAACAACATATCATGGAAGAGAAAACATTTATCAGCAACAACCATCTGAACGGCGTATTCCGGGTACACCAGGAAATGCCCATCTTCCAGGTGCGCGGTTACGATATGGCAAACATCTCCTTTCCTTACGTGAACCGTTTCAGAAGAAAGCCGGGCGAAAGACCTGACGGAACCGCCCCTAAAGGCGAAGGTAAGGGTGCCGAGTATTATCCTTTCGACAAAGATGATCTGAATACCTGGAAGAAGTATTGTTTAGAGGTATTCGAAAAGGCAAATAGAGATGATAATATATGGCAAATTTACAATGAGAACATTCGATTTTGTGGAAATGGCGATGCGAGTAATAAAAACCTGGGAATCGGTCAAGACGGAGAGTTCTACGGTTCTGAACTCCTGCATTTCCTCTATCTGTGCTACCGTTTCCTATACGTTATAAATAATAAACAAAACCAATAAGATAGATTATGAAACCGATAACAACTTACCGACAAACAGCCTGCCGCCTTCTGGCGGCTCTGTTCTTCCTCTGCCTCTTTGCCCCGATGGCGGCAGGGCAGGATAGTCCGGCAACGGGTAACTGGAAAGACAATTTAAATGGCGTGAATAAGCTGGCAAACACGGGTGATGGTGACGGCTTATCCTGGGAGAATGCCATCGAGATAGCCTCCGCCGAAGAGCTTGCCTACTTCGCGCAGCAGGTGAATAGCCAACAACCCATCGCTTATGGTAGTAGCGGCAGCTCGATCAAGCATAATGACAAAGGCGACGCAGGAGGCTTTATATCCTATTACTTCGCCCTCGCCGCCGACATCGACCTGTCGGATTATGATTGGACGCCAATAGGGAACGCTACTTATCCTTTCAAAGGTAATTTCGACGGCCGGGGGCATTGTGTGAACGGCCTGAAGGTGATGAAGGTCGAAACCGGTGGGGCTGTCTATGCCGGCTTGTTCGGCCGTGCGTCTGTCGGAATGCTCCGTAACCTGGGTGTCCGTCTGTCGGATGCGGGGATACAGGCAAATGGTGGTTCTGCTTATGTCGGTGGAATAGCCGGGTACGCTCATAAAATCTTTAATTGCTATGTAGTGGGAGAGGGGACTATTGAGGCAAGTATTTCAGAAGAGGGTAGTATCTATGCCGGTGGGATCGTAGGAAATCTTGACTCTGATGGTTCGCTTACTAATTGTTATGCTACTGTAAATGTAAAGGTAGAACCTGAAGGTACGGTTCATGTTGGTGGTATTGTCGGGTTTGGTGGTTCTAATTCAACGATCTCCTGCACCTATGCCACGGGGGATGTTGAAACGGGAACAGGAAATTATAAACGTTACGCCGGCGGTATCTGCGGATATTTGCTGAACAATGGCACACTCACAAACAGTTTGGCCGTCAATGGACGGATAATAGGAGGCAACTCATTAAGTAACCGGATAGTTGGTGAAAAGGAGAGTGGTTTCACTCTCACCAACAACTACGCCTCCCCCGAGATACGGGTAAACGGGAACTCGGTAATCGGCGGTGCAGCCAATGATATGAATGGCAATCCCGAGGTTAATCTTGATAACTTTGGTTCTGTATTTACCTGGGGCGAAGGCTGGAATACAGGTGATGGCACGCACCTGCCGCAATTAAAGATACAAAAGGAGGGTACCGATGGCAAAACCACTTACAACAATTGGCCTACCGGCGACGGTTATACCTCTCAACCCTCGCTCGATGCCACCCGGTATCTGATAGCCACTAAGTTTGCTGATGGTAATGGCGACAAGGACAACCCTTACAAAATAGCAAACCGTGCCCAACTGGCTTATTTGGCAAAACAGGTGAATGGTGGGACGGAGAATGGCGGGAAGGTGAATGACAAGAAGGAGGACTACAATGGCAGCTACTTTATCCTTACGGCTGATATTGATATGTCGTCGTTTTTCTGGACGCCGATAGGGAAAGACTCTAAGCATCCTTTCAAAGGCAATTTCGACGGCAAGGGATATTGCGTGAAGGGGCTGAAAGTGAGGCAGGAAAACACCCCAAAAGACAATGTCTATGCCGGCTTGTTCGGTTATGCTTCTGACGGAACCCTCTGCAACCTGGGCGTGTGGCTGGCGAAGGAGGGGGTATGGGCCGGTCCTTCTAAATCTACCGAAGGCTTTTATTATGCCAATGCCGGAGGAATAGCCGGACAGGCTAAATATGTCTTCAACTGCTATGTGACGGGAGAGGGAGTGGTAGAGGCTGTCGGAAAATCAAAAGATAATGGCGGCCCTTCTTCTGATGTCAGTAGCTCTTCCCGTGCCGGCGGTATAGTAGGAAACTTGTATTTTTCTCTCTCGAATTGTTATGCCACCGTCGGTGTGAAGGCGAGCGGAGCAAGCGATAATGATGTAAAAGCTAATAGCTATGCCGGCGGTATTGCGGGATTCGGCTCTTCAGACTCCGACTATGGACTTTCCCAAACCTATGCCACGGGAGTCGTGGAGGCGGCAGGCGATGGCTATAACTACGCCGGCGGTATCTACGGGAGTCATTCGACTGGTCCTTTTTCAAACAACCTGGCACTGAATCCGGAGATAAAGGTAACGGGAGACGAAGGAACGAGCGGGCGGATATTCGGGAAGACAACCTCTTTCAATCCCCCTTCCGGCAACTACGCCTCCCCCGAAATACAGGTAAACGGGAAGTTGGTAATCGGCGGTGCAGCCAATGATGCGAATGGCGATCCCGGGGTTGATCTTGGTAACTTTCGTTCTGTAATTACCTGGGGCGAAGGCTGGGATATAAGCGGCGACGGCACCAACCTTCCGAAGCTAAAGATGAAGAAACAAGATGGCAGCTATGAATCCTGGCCCAGTGGGCAGCAGCCGTCGCTGGCGGCGGAAGACTATCTGCCTGCCTTCCCGAAGCTCCATATTGTTTCCCCCACCGGAGGAACCCTGACGGTAAAGGACGAGGACGGAAAGACCGTGTCTGACGACACCTGGATACGCCCCGGCACCTCCCTGACACTTACGTATGCCGAAAACACCAACTACCGCTTCTCGCGATACCTTTCCGGCAGCAGTGCCGACAACCTGCAAGTCCTTTCCGGCAACACGATCGAAATGCCTGATGCCGACCTGTGGCTGAGTGCCGACTTCAATTACCAGGATCCCACGCCGCCACCGCCACCGCCTACGGTTTACTACACCGTCTCCCTCCCTTCGGTGGAGGGTGCCGTCACCGACCCGTCAGCCGGCAGCTACGAGGTGGAGTCGTGGAGCACTTTCTGTTTCTATCTCATGCCGGAGCCTGATTACAGCGAGTCGGAACCCGTAGTCACCACCAGTCGCGGCGAAACTATCATGCCCCGCACTTCCGACGGCGCCTACCTGGTGAAATACGTGCGCAC
>ENA-OWPN01000497-OWPN01000497.1-human-gut-metagenome-genome-assembly--contig:-NODE-497-length-53714-cov-4.396038_pt1 | contig 53714 bp, 46 predicted proteins | sample MGYA00248266_ERZ651850 | MGnify/ENA primary metagenome ERZ651850 (study PRJEB26924, sample SAMEA4378296) | human gut metagenome | biome: human gut; feature: human-associated habitat; material: faeces... | reverse complement strand
TTATTGTTAGATGAAATTACTGAGACCAGAAATTTTGATTCAGAGTTACAAAAGGCATTCCTGAAAGATGGTGATGCGATTGTATTTGGACTTTACAAAGATGCAGCTGGCAAGACTCCGGCTAAGGATAAGGATGGAAACACAGTAGAAACGATTTCTATAACAGGAAAAGGGGATAATGAAAATGGTCAGTTAACTTTTGAAAACCTTTTAGCAGGAACTTACTATCTAAAGGAAACTATGAACTTTGACGGGTTTAATACACCTTCTGTAAAGAAAATCGTTATTGCAAAAGATGGAACAATCACTGTAGACGGAACGGTATTGGCAACGGGTGAGTCCATTAACTTTGTCAACTCTACAAATGATAAAGGCTTTGGATATGTGGTGTTCTGGAAAAAGGGAACAACTGCTATATCAAATACGGCAGATAATTATATATCAGGAATCACGTTTAAACTGACTTCTACAGCAGATGAAACCAAGACATACACAGCAACATCTGATGCAAACGGCCGTGTCCTGTTTCAGGGCGTATTGGCAGGGGAATACAAGCTGACTGAGCTTGACCGTGGAGATGGCGAATTTGAATCACCATCCAATGACTGGAAAGTAAATGTAATTGGTAACCAGGTCAATGTACCCAAAAAAGCAAATGGAAGCGATTTAGATAAAGATGGGAATAAACCATATATCAAAAACACATCAACAAAGGGTGGTTTGCAAATCATTAAGAAAGACAAGAGCGGTGGCGAAATGCTTACGGGTGCGGAGTTTATCGCATATGGTCCGTATAATTCTGAAGACGAAGCAAAGAATGCCTCTATAACAGCGGATACAAAAGGAACTAATATCGGCAAGGACTTTACAGACGGAAAAACATATTTTGCATTATCCGCAGGCTGGTATATCCTTAAGGAAACAAAGGCACCTAAAGGATATGCTTTGTCAAAAACACCTACAATATCAGAAGTAAAGCCAAATGTACGCAATGAAGTTACGATTGAGAATGAAAAATTCATATCTCTTGATGTAAACAAAAAGGGAATACTGAAGGAGGGGCAACTTCAGCCATCCGTGGAATTAGCCGGTGCAGAGTTTACGGTTTATACAGATGCAGCGTGTACAACAGTTGCTAAAGATTATACAGATCCGGATAATCCTAAGGATGCCATTCTTACAACTATTATTTCCGGAGGAAAATCAAAATCTAACATAGTGATGTTGAAAAATGAAGGCTCCTACTGGATTAAAGAGACAAAAACACCTCAGGGGTATACAGAAAAAAAAGAAGCTAAAGAATTAAATGAACTTAATAAGAATAACACATATAAATACACCTATGAGGCAACAAATGTAGCAAGTACTCTTGGACAGATTAAAATAACAAAACAGGATGCTTCCAATGTAAATATAAAACTAGAAGGTGTCAAGTTTGATATTTATAACGAACAAGGCACGAAGGTTGATACTGTAACCACAGACGGGAATGGAGAAGCTGAATCAATCTTTTTACCAAAGGGTAACTACACAATCAAGGAAGTATCACAGCCTGAAGGGTATTCCAGTAAATCCATAAATCGTGTTTTTAGTAAATTGGATAATGGCGAATTTGTAATAGATTCCAGCGGAAATGATATAGAAGTAAAAGATAATCAGATAACAGAGGGTATTATAAAAAATGAACCACTCGTTTCTTATCAGATTAAGAAAACAGATGATAAGAATAACGTTTTATCCGATGTCGGCTTTAAGCTATATCCAAGTAGGGACGATGCTGAAAATGATACAAACGGTAAAACATATACATCAGGGAATGACGGTATCATAACATTTACTGATTTGGAACCGGATCAAACCTATTACTATAAAGAAACCAAAACAGCATCTGATGCATACGTTTTGGATGATCAGATACGTACATTTAAAGCCCCTGGTAAGGATGAGAACTATAAACAGGATATTACTTTTATTGAATCTATAAAAAATGAAAAATATGGTTACTTTAAGGTTATTAAAAAGCTGAATAAGTTCGGAACAGAAGATGCAGATCAGCTTTTAGGAAATATTGGATTTACTTACTTTCCAAAATCAGAAAATGGCACTGCAGCAACTGATTTAGAAATTGCTAGAACTAATCATACAGCATTGTATAAAAAGACGGACATGAATGGAACATTCACTTCAGAAAAACTAAAACCTGGAGAGTACTGGCTTCTTGAAGATGATGATGAGCGCTATCAGAAGATTGAAGCAATTAAGATTACTGTTTCCTCAGGAACCACAGTAGAAAAAGAAGTTGCAAATACAACAAGTTACGGAAGATTAAGCATTAATAAAATAAGTTCAATCACTCCGAATACTGCAGTAACCGGTGCGAGGTTTGCTGTCTACAAATATGTAGAGGGTCAAGATTATGCTGATTATGTAAAGGCACCTGGTTTAGTTGAATTCAACATTACTGAGACTAGTGGTATTCATACGGAAACCTTAAAACCTGGAACTTATGCTGTACTGGAGATTGCTCCGGAAGGAACCAATATGCAGGAGTTTACACCGGATCTGAAGTCAGTTTATAAAGTAGAAGTAGAAGCAAATAAAGTCAATGATGAATTAGTGAAAGTCCCTGTAAAAAATACTCCGAAAGGTCGCTTTTATCTCCTGAAACAGGAAGTATGGGGGCAAGATCCAGCTACAGAAACTAAATTTAATCAGGAGATGGAATTTGGTATTTATACAGATGAAGAATGTACAAATGAAGTAATGACGATGCGTAGTTCTACATCCGGTGTTGTACTTTCACCATATCTGGATGCCGGAACCTATTTTGTGAAAGAAAAACTCACAGAGGAGCAGAAACAATTATATGCAACACCAGTAGCTAAAGAGGTGATTATTCAGGCTGGACAGAATAACGAAAAGGTCAATGTACTAAATGATAAAACAGGTGGTTCTAAAGACAATCCTGTTTCCTTTGAGAACATACCGTTAAAAGGTAAGATTCAAATTACCAAAGTGGATCGGGACAAACTTGATGATTATTTGAATGATGCTCAGTTTGCAATTTATAAGGAAGTTGATAAATCAACTGCAGGCAAAGAAACATACACGATTAACGGACAGACATATCATCTGTTAAAGGTAGGTACGAATGCTGTAACAGGAACTGCCGATGTAAATGGTGATGGTAGAGCTGATACCGGAGAGGCATTTACCGGTTATCTTGATACAGGCACATATTTCCTAAAAGAAGTAAAAGCTCCCGATGGATATCAGATGATAACAGAATGGACAGGACCAATTACGGTAACAGCGGGAGAGATAACAAAAGAAATAGTTAAGAATCATAAACCGCAGACTGTCACAGGAGAAAAGGTTGACCAGAAAAAGCAATTGATTACTGATAAAGGAATTCAGATTGCACTTCTCGATAATGAACAGAAAGCAAACACGTTGCAAGAGTCTTTAAAAAATAAGCAAGATGCTACTCTGGACGACTTAAAGGATCAAAACAAATGGAAGAATTATGGTATTCTTCAGATTGCGGAAGTAGATAACACAGGAAGCTTCTCCTTTACAGAACTGGATACGGACAAAACTTATTATGTGGTAGAAGTAAAAACGCCGGATAAATATGACAGAGATACAACTGTACATGCAGTTACTGTTAAAGAAAAAGACGGCAAATATGTATTATATGAAAACGAAGCTAAATTCCAACTCGAAAATGTGAAGCGCGGACAAATCAAGGTGAAGAAGATTGTTACGCTCTCCGGTAATGACTTTCCTGTTGACGGTGTAAAATTTGATATATTTAAGGCTGAAGATCAATCTGATGATTCAAATAGTATGAATACAACAGGAGATGCATTGTCGTATACCACAGGAACTTTCGAGGGTGGAGTTAATGGAACTTTCCTCAGCACCTGGCTGACACCTGGCTGGTATATCCTGAAGGAAGTTTCTGTACCGGATAACCTTGTAAAACCTGATGACAACCAGATTTGGAGAGTCAAAGTTGAGGCTGGAAAAGTAAATACAACACATTTTGACGCCCCAATTAAAAATACTGCTGCATATGGAAAATATTATTTAAAGAAGGTAAAAGACGGTGATGATACTAAGCTGTTAGATGCAACTTTCCGTTTGGAGAAAAAGGATACTGCTACAGGCAAATATACTACCGTTCAGGAAGCTGTTAAGTTCAATAAATCTGAGGGTATATATGAATCTTCATTCCTTCCAGCTGGAGATTATCGTTTGATAGAAACCTCTGTAGAAAAAGGATATACAGTAGATAAGGAACCAATTGAGTTTACAATTGAAGCAAATAAAATAACTGGTATGGATGGAGATGTCATAAAGGCTCTTGATGCATATAATGATAATCCGATTGTTGTGAAAAACAAGGCGCAGGGTGCTTTGAAAATTAAAAAAGTAGGTACTGAAATAAAAGGGGAAGCTGAAGAAGAATTGAGCGGTATTGAATTTAAGCTTTACCGTAAAGTCAGCAGTAATCCGGATACAGATACCATTGAGAAAAATCTGGTTGCTACAGCTGTTTCTTCATCAGGCTACATCAACATGGAGAATCTTGATGCAGGAGAATACTGGTTGAAAGAAACCAAAGTGAATGAACCAAATGAAAATCTTGGTTATGTTCCAGGTAAAGTTGTATCTGTTAAAATTGAGCCGGGAACAACAACAACCAAGACAGCGGATAACGAAGATTTTAAAAATGATTCCACATATGGCAAGCTGAAGATAACAAAAACAGATAAATATTCTAACAGTCCTTTATCGGGTGCTGTATTCTGGGTTTACAGTGATGAGGATTGTACAAAACTTGCAGATACACTTGTGACAGGGGATGACGGAACAGCATATACGAAGATGCTACCTACAGGTTCTTACTGGTTAAAGGAAATAGCAAGTCCTACCGGATATCTGTTATCAAATGAAACATATGGACCGTACGAAATAAAAGCCCAGGAAATTACTGAGGCAAAAACAACGATAACGAACAAACCTTCACAAAGCATTAAAATCATAAAGACAGATTCCACAACAGATACAGTGATTTCTGAGCAGTATATGAAGAAGGCTGTGTTTAGTATATATGCAACAAAAGAAGATGCAATATCCGATCAAAATCTAATCCAAACCGTTAAAGGTGAAGATGGTGAACTGGTATTCACGAATTTGCAACCGAAAACAACCTATTGGATTATGGAAATCACGGCACCGGATGGATATACAAGGATAACAGATCCTATAGGGGTGCAGACGGGTACTGGGGCGAAAGAAAACTCTATATTAGAAAAGAAAATAGAAAACTCTCCACAGGGAAGTATTTTAGTAAAAAAGGTCGCAGAATGGAATCTGGGTGATTCTTCTACAGAGGGTACTAAGCAATTGCCGCTTGCAGGAGTTACCTTCACACTTACAAAGTCAAGTGATCCATCCTTTCAGCTGGAAAAGAAGACAGGTAAAGATGGAACAGTGGAATTCAGAGGTCTGGATGCAGGTGACTATACACTGAAAGAAACAGTTCCTGAGGGATTTGCAGAACCAAGTGAAACAAGCTGGAACCTGACTGTAGAAGAAGGGCAACAGAACACTACACTTACAGGGGAAAAAGCTATTGTCAATAAGCCAAAACAGGGTAAATTCAAATTTCAGAAAACGACCATTGATAAACAACTGATATCCAATGTCGAGGAAGCAACCTTTAAACTGGAAAAGAAAAATGAGTCTTCATGGGTTACTATGGATGGATATGAAAACTTTACGGTAGATGATGCTGAAGGAAATTTTGAAAGCGGCATGCTGGAGCCTGGAACCTATCGTCTGGTAGAAACAAAAGCTCCTAAAGGTTTTGCCATCATGGAGCCTATTGAGGTCGAGATAAAGGCGAGTCAGATAACAGCGGTCACAAGTACTGATAAACAGACTGTTGAAAATGAAGCCCTTGGAAATGTGAAGCTTATGAAGTACAGTGATTCTTATATTTATGATGAAACTGGAACAAAGGTGCCGATGAAGGATGTAAATTTCACGTTAAAGAATAGCGATGGCAATTCCTATCCTTCTATAAGTACAGATAACAATGGTATTTGTGAATGGAAAAACCTTGTTCCTGGCGATTATACCATTGAGGAAACAGCAGTAAATGGTTATTCACCGCTGAAGACTCTTACGGTAACCGTTAAAGAAGGACAAAGCACGATAAAGACCTATTATCCGGAAGGTACTTCTAACGGAGAGGTATACAATACGTCCACGCATGGAAGGATTGTTATTCATAAAACGGATGAAAACAATAAAGCATTAAAAGGTGCGCAATTCCAGATATATAAGAAAGGCTCATCTAACCCTGTAACGACAACCCCTCTGGAAACGGATGAAAATGGGTATGCATTCAGTGATTTGCTGGAAGCAGATTCGAGTGGAACGATGTATATCGTGAAAGAAACCAAGGCACCGGAAGGATATACATTGGATGAGAATTACAATGCTATAAGCAAAGAGGTTGTTGTAAAGCCTCTGCAAAGCACGGATATCATTATCAGTAACTTGAAAGAGAATTCAGATACTTCCAATTATGTATCCTTTACGAATAAAAAAGATGATTTCTATAAAGATTTCGGTGTTTCTATTGGAAAAGAGATTAAATATGGTGAGGGAAGCTTTACAACGGATGAGATACCGGAATCTGAAACTAAGTATTTGCTTGGAAATGATCAGAATGCCACATTTAAGATTAACGGATATGCTGAAGGTAAGAATAAAATTGCTGCCAAGAATGTGACAGTGACAGATACAGCGTTGTATATGTATTATATGGACAACGGTCAATACAAAAAGGAAACTGCACGTGTAGATGACTATACAATCAATCGTATAACTGTTTATCCTGCATATACTGGCAGTAAACAAGAGGATTCAAATCCTGTTCATGCAAAAATTGAATATCAGACATTCGGCAGTAATAATTGGAACCTGTATGCTGACAGTGAAACAAAACTGAAGAATTTGCAGAAAGCAGGTGTCGAAGGAATCACGATGGATATTTCTTCGCTGAATGCCGTGCATTTCAGAGTAGTGTATGAAGGAACAGATAAAAACTTTTATGCGAAGGGCATTGACTTCAATGTAACCTTTAAGGACAGATATGCTCTTGCTAGTTCTGATGTTCATGAAATTCGCAAAGCAACAAATCAGGCACAGGTTGATTATCTATATGATGTTAAAGATAACCAGGGAAATATAACATCTCAAAGTGATACGCACGTAAGTAATGAGGTTACTATTAAGTTTCCGCTTCGTCAGAATATTTCACCAAAAGCAAATATTCAGATCAGAACGGATGAAGGAACAGCATTCTCTCCTGGTGATATTGTTTATTATACGATTACGGCTTCCAATAGGAGTAAAGGAACAAATGCACCTGATCTGGAATATCCGATTATCAGTTTTGATTTACCACAGGATACTTCACTTATAAATGATTATAAGAACATGGGAAGGCAACTTCTGGTTCTGTATGGAGCTGAGGATGATGCGCAGATCATAGAACCGGAAGATATGGAAGTGACTACAAGTGAAATACCATTAAAAGAAATCAATAATAAGGGGGAACTGGTAGAGACAAATAAAACGACAAAGAAGGTTACAATTCAGCTGAAAAAACTTAGCATTAACACAAGTAAGAAGCTATATGTTAAATTTGGTGTCCAGATTGCGCAGGCATCAGTAAATACAGGACTGCTCGCGCCATGCTATCTGACATCAGGAGCCAAACTCCCTGCATCCGCAGAAAATCCTTATGGTAACAATGTGGTATTTGATGTATCCAGCGATAGTGATATTGTTGAAGATAAGGCTTTGGATAAAGTACTTGGAAATGATGAAATAGGTGGAAAGAAATTTGCTTATTCCGGAGTTCAAGTCAGCGTAAAGGTCAGCAATAATCTGAATGTTTATAAGGAAGTAAAGGGACAGTATGATGAAACCTATCTAAGTACTGCAAATATTGCTTCCACAGCACCAAATGGAAGTATTTCATATAATATCGTATTACAAAACGGTGCTTCAGATCAGAACATTAAAAAGGCGAGAATCGTAGATATCATGCCTTTCTATGGGGATACCATGGTATCCAGGACAAATGCTGGCGGTACGGTTACCCAAAGAGGAACAGAGCTGAAAAAACGACCAATACTCGAAAGCGTTTCTGTAATTAACACTGATGGAAGTGAAGTTACACAGCCATATACCATTTATTACTGTGTAAGCAATGGCATTTCAGATAGCGATATCACCTCAGAATGGACAAAAGAAGAAAGAGAAAAAGCAACAAGAGAGGCAGAATTACCAATGCTGTATGGAAGCTGGAAAGATTCCGATAATGTATGGACAAGCGGTGCGCATACCTGGACGAAAGATAATCCGACAGATATGAGCAGAGTTACTGCCATTGCTGTTGAAATTGACACACAAAATCAGGCAATTAAACAGTACGAGGGATTTAAGGTTCATGTTGAAATGAAAGCTCCTAATTATGCAACGGATGAATTAAATGATGTACTTAATAATGTCATTATGAATTCTGCTATGGGTGCAGTTCTCCGCTTTGGTAAAGCGGAGGATAGTATTGATTTATCAGATACGGTGGAGAATGATCCTGTTAAGGTAAAACTGACACTTGCGAAAGGAAGTATTGGAGATTACGCATTCTTTGATCGTAATAAGAACGGAATACAGGATAGTGAAGATATTCCTGTAACCGGTCTTCAGGTAAAACTGCATTCTTATAAAACTTATAAAACTGCAGAAGGCAAAGTCATAAAAGAAGAATTGGAAGAAAAGCAAACATCTACAGATGAATTAGGATATTATAAATTTGATAATTTGGATTGCAATGAAATGATTGATAAGAATGGTGATTCAAAAGATCCGGAGAATTATGTAGGTGGTTCTATTTACAGTTATCAGGTAGAATTTGCGACTCCACAGGATGAATCACAATATACTTATATTCCAACCATTCGATTTGCCGGTAATGATAATACAGTAGACTCCAATATAGAATCCGTTAAGAAAAACGGTAAGGATGTTAATTTAAGTGATGAAGTCCAATTGAAAACGATTCATACAGCTACTGATGAAATCATTGGTGAAGATAACATGACGATTGATGCCGGATTCAAAGCATTAGGCGATACTGTTTGGATTGATAAGAATCGCAATGGTATCCAGGATACGGATGAACCTGGTGTCTCAGATGTAACTGTACGACTATATCACGTTGATGAATCAGGAAAAACCGGAGCTGCTAGTATGGAAACCAAAACAGACCATAATGGTAAATATTTATTCAATGGTCTGCTGGAAGGGAAATATATAGTAGAGTTTGATATAACTGATACGAATTCTTACGGCTATGCTCCTTATTCTTTCACAGTTCCATATGTACTTGGAGACAGCTCATCCGAGATAGATTCAAACGCGAGGGAATACAAAGAAAGCAAGACAGTTGCAAGAAGTGATGTGATAAATCTTGCGGATCATTCTGTCGATCTTAGTATAGACGCAGGTCTTACGTATTATAGTGCATTAAGCGGATACTGCTTTGAGGATCGCAATTACAATGATATACAAGATATCGGTATTGCTTTACCTAATACAATTGTTGAATTATACAGTGTTGGTGATGATGGCAGACGTTCTGCAGCACCTATAAAAACTACGACAGTTGGCAGTGATGGCAAATATTTCTTTGATCATCTTACTGAAGGTTATTATCAGGTGAAGTTTATCTTACCGAATGGTTTTGAAGCTGTAGAACCGCATCAGGGAAACGATGAAATTGACAGTGATGTTTCTGAGGAGCTGGATGATTTACGTCAAAGCGGCTACACACCTGTATTCTATATCGCACCAAACAGTCTTGAAGAGCACTGGGATGCAGGAGCAGCACGATTTGGCAGTATTGGTGATTATGTATGGCAGGATATCAATAAGAATGGTATTCAGGATACGGGAGAGCCGCCGGTAGCGGGTGTTCCAGTCTATCTGCAGATTCGTCAAAAGGGCGAAAAAACTTGGAATTTCTATGCAGCAACCGATACAAATGAGCATGGCAGGTATGTATTTGAAGGTTTAAAAGGAAGCGAATATACAGGTATTGAATATCGTGTTGTCTTTGATCTTCCATATGATACGAAACTCACGACTCCAATTTCGGGAAAGGATATCCGATTAGATTCCAATGCACTTGCCAATTATATCAACGGATGGGGCTTCCCTACAGACACCATTCACCTTGGTTATGGACAGAATGATATGACGTGGGATGCTGGTATTATTCAAACGTCTGGTAGTATTGGAGATTATGTATGGTTTGATAAAAATAAAAATGGAATACAGGATGAGGAAAACACAGGTATTTCCGATATACGTGTAATTTTGGAACGAAATGATAGTGATGATCTGAATACTGAAGCATGGAAATATCTGGCTGAGACAAAAACTAACCGTGCAGGCTATTATCGATTTGATGATCTTCAGCCTGGGTACTATCGTGTGAAGTTTTATCTAAAGGGATACACTGTTACTATTCCATTATCAGGAAGTGATGCAAGCCTTGATTCTGACGGTTATGAGAAAAAAGGTGACTGGTATTTGACACGTCCGTTCTATTTGGATGATGGTGGCTTCGATATGACGTGGGATTGCGGTGTCTATAATGGAAGTGAAATATTCAAACATCCAGAAATCTCACAGATTACAAACGGCCCGGTTAATACAGCGGATACAACAGATAATAGATCACTTTATGTATTTGGAGGTTCTTTACTTGCCTTATTTGTATTAGGACGGAAGCTATATAAAATTAACAAATCATAAACACTGAATTTTTTAAAGAGAGGAAATGGCTTTTGCTGTTTCTTTTCTTTTTGCGATGAGATTATAGAATAATCTGAATATAAAATAAATGTATTGTTTTAAAAGGATAAATTTCATTATGATTTCATCAGGTATCTGCTGTATTACCCAGATCATAGAATCGTACATGGACGAATCCTCTAATAAGAGTGGTTAGAATAAAATTGCCTTTGGTCACAAAATATAATAAAAAAAATATATTTTACTATCTGTGTGACCACTCTGTGACGATAGAAGATTATGATATATGTGTAAGATGAAAAGCGAGGCGTTGGATATGTTAAAGGCACTGAAAAAAATGATTACTATTACAGCATGTTTCCTGATGGTGATGGGAACTTCATCCATGATTCATGCAGAAGAGGCACAGACCTTTGCAGCAAGATATATTCAGATTTCAACGGATATCTCCCAGAGTTATGATACAAGGACTTTCTATGTTACTAATTTAACAAACAGTGTTCTTGAAAATGTTCAGTATTATGATACAAATGGTACTGTAAATACAACTGCTACACTTCAGCCTGGTCAGACTATTACGGTGAATGTAAATGTAGGTTCAGCAAAAGGTACTAGCCTTAAAACAATATGTAATGATCAGGTAAACGTTCAGGCAAGCAATGATGCCTATTATATGCCGGTCAGCTTTATTGCGGATAATACAGTAGTGGAAAGCAATACAGTTGTGAACCGTTATGGCTCTGGCGCAAGCTGTTCAGCTCCTAAGACAATAACAAATCCAAACAATCCGGGTGCAAAATATCAAATTAACGGATCCAACTACAAACAGGTCTCCTTTGGTACTCCATCTGTTGACTTCACATACAGCCGCGTTGTACGTAATCCATACACCTCCAATGTCAGCTATGTCGATCAGGATGGAAACGGGATTGGCAAAGATTCCTTCACAGTAACAGAAGCAAATGGCGGATCCTTCACTCCACAGTCTGTCATCACAGCAGCAAATGGCAGAAGCTATAAGCTGATGAATGGACAGGGTGCTGTTTCTCAAAGCTATGATGATGGAGCAAGGAACTATACCTTCCGTTACCAGCTGCAGGATAATGCAGCTGCAAGACCTTATTTCATCACTGTGCGCTATGTAAGCGACGGAACACTGCTGAATGCGAACACCTACACAGTAACAAACGGGAAAACAGTAAAAGTGACTACACCTGCAACTTATACAACACCGGATGGTATAGAATATAAGAGAAAAAGCGGAGAAGAAGCATCGATTTCTCACAGCTTTGATCAGGGTATGAAAACCTATACGATAGAATATGAAAAGAACGTAACAGACAGCAATCAGCCTTACAGCATCCGCATCAACTATGTGGATCTTCTGAGTGGAAGAACTATTTCCAGTAAAAGTGCCGATGTAGCAGTAAATAAAACTGTTTCTATCAACATTGATTCCAGTATCAAGGATGGCGATACAACCTATACACTGGCAAGCGGACAGCCAAATGCTATTTCCCATAAATTCGGAAGTGCACAGAGAACATACAATGTATACTATACGGAAAAAGGGAAAGAAGTGGAAAGCTATGATGTAGCAGTTGTTTATTTCGATATCACCAACAATCGCGTGCTTTCTTCCAGAACAGTAAAGGCTGAACTGGGCAAGGAAGCTACAATCTCAGCACCGGAAACGGTAAAAGACGGTGATAAGACATACACTATGCTATCCGGACAAAATAGAGAAACAAAGCATTCCTTCTATTCTTCCAGAAGAAGATATATTTACTTCTACCGTGATGTTGAGGATACTGCAAATGAAGGTACTGTCGTTACACCGAATGCCAATGGGAATACAACAGTTACTCCAGTTGGTAATGATACGGTATTGACAGTAAATCCAAACGGTGACTTGACTGTACAGACACCAAACGGCAACGAAGTTTTGGATGATGATAACAACCTGGTTCAAGAAGAAGATAATGATACACCACAGGGTGGAGGAAATAAAGACAAAGATAACACAACAGATGTTGATGATAATAAAACAGCATTAGGTGGGAAAACAAAAAATACGACTGATTATACCGGCTGGTATATTGGTGGCGGATGTGCAGCTGTGGCACTTCTGGGTCTTGCATTCTTCCTTATAAAGAGAAAAAACAACAGAAAAAATAGTGAAAATGCATAAATATGAACAGACAGACTAGGAATCTGTCTGTTTTTTCATTATAATGAAGATGTTTGTTAAATATAGGATATATAGAAAAGAGATGATATATATGGATAAAGTAAAAGCAACATTGTTTGGTACTTTCCAGATTAGTTTTCAGAATAAGATACTGGAAGAAAACGAAATGCATTCCTCTAAGCTTGTGGCATTATTTTCCTATATGATGATTTATCATGATAGAGTGGTTTCCGTTACGGAAATGATGGATATCCTATGGAATAATGAAGAAATAACGAATCCCAGAAATGCCTTAAAAAATCTGACATACCGTCTGCGTAAGGTTTTGCAGTCAACATTTGGTGTCAGTGATTTTTTTCTGACACAAAGAGGCTCCTATTCCTGGAATCCCGATTATGAAATAGAATTAGATATTGAGCAGTTTGAAACCATGGAAAAGGAGTTAAAGGAAAAAGAACAGGTGAATCAGGAGGATATTACACGAATGTGTGGTATTCTTTCCCTATATAAAGGAAAGCTGTTGCCTTCTATTTCATCCTCACACTGGGTAATTTCACTAATAACCTACTTCCATTCCCTGTATTTGCGAAATGCGAAGCAGCTGGCACTTCTATGTGGAGAAGCTGAGGATTATGATAATATGAGTGAGATTTGCAAGAATGCTCTCCTAATAGATCCTCTTGATGATGAAACACAATATTTGTTTATTAAGGCACTGCTTCTGCAGGGGCATGTGGATTTGGCAAAAAAGCAATATCAGACAGCAAGCCGCATGATGTATGAAAGTCTGGGAATACGGCAATCGGAGTATTTACAGAAAATATATATGGAGATTATGAAAAAACAGGAGGATACGGAAGAAAATCTAGATACGATAAAGGATGATCTGCTGGATGATCCTATGAAAAAGGCATTCCAGTGTGAATATGGTGTGTTTCGTGAAATATACCATTTGGATATGCGGCGCAGTGAACGGCATGGTTATGCTGAATATGTTGTATTGTTTACGCTGACACAGAAAAAATTCGCAGGTTCTGACAGTAATTTATCTCTGTTAAATAAAGAGATGAAAAAGCTGGAGACAGTGGTAATGAGCAGTCTTAGAAATGGTGATGTTGTTTCAAAATATAGTGGGAACCAGTATATCATGCTTTTATATGGCTGCAATGCAGAAAATATACAGATTATTGTAGATAGATTGATTAGCCGATATGAGGCACAAAGCAAGTTTCATATGTTTGAAATAGAATATACCTATGATGAGATAGGAGCATGAAGGAGCTTACGAATATGGAAAATAGAACAGGATTTCCTGCGAATGCATTACGCCTGTGTATTGATCGTAAGGATGAGGATATACACGGGCGACTCTATTGCATGGCAGGCGAGGATGCAGTACGATTCAACAGCTTTATCACATTGTTTATGCTGGGAGAAGAAATTTTTGATTACCTTCATGTACCACAGGCATATCAGCAGAAACGCTCATTTCGTGAAGTGGAGGGTTATTTAGACAGTATTAACTGGACAGCCTGGGAGGAGCCTTTGAAAATATATGAACGGCATGGACAGCTTGCTACTTATGATATTGTTGTGCAAACGAGAAAGAAAACAAGCTGGCAGGGATTATTGAAAAATGAAGAAGGAAGCGTGCTTGCTACGTTTGGAAGTGATCTGGAATTACTGCATCTGCTGGAAGAAAATCTGTCCCATATGACAGTTTTGTGACGCTTTTCAGGTATACTTTAGATATAAAGGATAATCCAGGAGGTAGCATAATGGGAAAGCGTAAAGGAAATATGTTTGTAGTTGAAATCAAGGACACTGAAAACAAGACCTGGCAGGGCTCCATTACCTGGACTGATATCGGAAGGACTGAGTATTTCCGCAGTGCCCTGGAGCTGTTGAAGCTCATAGACTCCACTCTGGATATGGGAGAAGAAAAAGAAGACTGAAGAAACCGATGGTACGGGATGTTTCCGCCATCGGTTTTGTGTTATAATGGGAACGAAAAAACAAGAGGAGGAACTGTATATGAAAATTGCTGTAGCTTGCGATCACGGTGCTTTTGAATACAAGGAAATCGTGAAGGAAATGTTAACGGAGATGGGGCATGAGGTCGAAGATTTCGGATGCCATGGAAGCGAATCTGTGGATTATCCGGATTATGCAGGGCCCGCTGCACAAAGTGTTGCGGATGGAAAAAACGATAAGGGAATCGTTATCTGCGGTACAGGAATCGGTGTCAGTATTGCTGCCAACAAGATTAAGGGAATCCGCTGTGCGCTGTGCGGGGATCCGGTAAGTGCAAAGCTGACAAGGGAGCACAATGATTCCAATGTGCTTGCAATGGGACAGAGAATCATCGGTGTGGAGCTGATGAAGGAAATTGTCCGTGTTTGGATCAATACAGAATTTTCTCATGATGAGCGTCATCAGAGAAGAATTGACAAAGTAACAGCTTTGGAAAAATAACATGAAAAAGGCTGCAGGAATGCTGCTGTCCCTTGCACTATTATATTTATATGGATACCGTCTGAAGGAACGCGATGCGAAGCATCCCTTTTACGGATGCTGGAAGTGTGGGGATACTGCTGTCCATATCCGACTTTCCGGGGCAGTTTCCATACAGCAGGAAAAAGGAATGTGCCATGGCTATATCAATCGCTGTCAACAGGATACTGCGGATTCCTATATGCTCGCTGTCAGGTTGCGCAAAGGCGGTGTTATGCAGTATCGTTATATGGATGGCGAATTGCGGCAGATCGATGATGATGGCAGCGTCATAAATACATATTGCAAAGGGTGAGAATATGGCAAACTGGAATCCATGGCACGGCTGTCATAAAATAAGTGCAGGCTGTGCGCATTGCTATGTATATCGCATGGATGAACGGCATGGAAAAGAAACCGGTGTTGTCACCCGTGTGAAGGATTTCGACAAGATTATACGCAGGAATCGCAAAGGTGAATACAAGATAGCTTCCGATGAAATCGTCTATACCTGTTTTACCAGCGATTTTTTTGTAGAGGAAGCGGATGCATGGCGCGATGCCGCATGGGATATGATCCGGCAGAGAAATGATTTGTTTTTCTTTATGATAACTAAGCGCATTGACCGGTTTATGGACTGTATTCACGATGACTGGGGAAATGGCTGGGATCATGTGGGAATTGCCTGTACGGTGGAAACGATGGAGCGGGTTGCATACCGTCTTCCCATTTACAAGGCTGCGCCGATCCGGCATAAATTCCTTGCCTGTGAGCCTTTATTGGAGCCGCTGGATCTAAGTGCCTGGCTGGACAGCGATATCGAAGAAATTATTGCAGGGGGAGAAAGCGGTCCGCAGGCCCGTGAATGCCGTTATGAGTGGATTTTGGACTTGCGCCGGCAATGTCTAAATGCCGGTGTCAAATTCTGGTTCAAACAGACAGGAGCTAATTTTGTGAAAGACAATGTTCGCTATCATATCCCGCGCAGACAGCAGCATCTGCAGGCGAAGAAGGCGGATATCAATCTGAATCCTGAGATTATCATATAGGATAGGAGAAATGCATGCAGAAAATAAATACAAGACTTGTGAAAATGATGAAGGCAGTAGAGCTTATCATTGCTGTACTTCTGATGATTGCCATTGGAATATCCACATTGGCAACCGTATATTTTGGTGCGGAATCACTCATAGACCACAGCTTTCAACTCGAGTCGATTCTGGAAAAGGCACTGACGCTGGTTGTCGGTGTGGAATTTGTAAAGATGCTGATTCTGCATACGCCGGAATCAGTTATCGAGGTATTGCTTTATGCGGTTGCCCGTCAGATTATCATATCGCATGAGAGCGCAATGGAAAATCTGGTAGGGGTTCTGGCAGTTGCACTGATTTTTGTTGTAAAGAAGTACTTTCTTAATGCCGCAGGACAAAAGAAATGACATTATTGAAATCTGTGGTAAAATAGAGGAATCAAACGGAGGTAAGCTATGAACGATAAGAGAATTCAGGAAGCTATTGAAAAAGAAGCAGAGCGTCAGCTGTATAATATCGAATTGATTGCATCGGAAAACTATGTTTCAAAGGATGTTCTGGAGGCAGCAGGAAGCATTCTGACCAATAAATATGCAGAGGGGTATCCGGGAAAGCGGTATTACGGAGGCTGTGTACACGTTGATGAAGTGGAAGAAATTGCAAGAGAGCGGGCAAAGGAGCTGTTTCACGCAGAGCATGCCAATGTGCAGCCGCACAGTGGTTCACAGGCAAATATGGGTGTATATCTGTCTGTTCTACAGCCGGGTGATACCGTGCTAGGTATGAATCTGACTGCAGGCGGACATCTGACACACGGACATCCGCTGAACTTTTCAGGAACGCTTTACCGCTTTGTGGATTATGGAGTGACAAGAGATGCGGAGACGATCGATTATGAGGAAGTGCGTAAGGTAGCATTACAGGAAAAGCCAAAGCTGATCGTAGCGGGAGCAAGTGCATACCCAAGAGTGATTGACTTTCAGAAATTCCGTGAGATAGCGGATGAGGTAGGCGCATATTTCATGGTAGATATGGCACATATCGCAGGTCTTGTAGCGGCAGGAGAGCATCCTAGTCCTGTACCTTATGCAGATTTTGTGACCACGACGACGCATAAAACACTGCGCGGCCCACGCGGCGGTCTGATTCTTTGTAAGAAGGAGCATGCCCCAATACTGGATAAAAAGGTATTCCCGGGTATGCAGGGCGGCCCGCTGATGCATATCATTGCGGCAAAGGCTGTCTGTCTGCAGGAAGCGATGCAGCCGGAGTTTAAGGATTATGCAAAGCAGGTCATTGCGAATTGTGCTGTTATGAGCAATACGTTAAAAGAGGAAGGCTTTCGCATCGTCAGCGGAGGAACGGATAACCATCTGATTCTTGTAGATGTAAAATCCTCTCTTGATATGAGTGGTAAGCTGGCAGAGAAGCTGCTGGATGAAGCGGGTATTACTTGCAATAAGAATACGATTCCTTATGAGACAGAAAAGCCGTTTGTGACAAGCGGAATCCGTCTGGGAACTGCTGCCATGACAACCCGGGGCTTTAAGGAAAATGAATTCCGCCAGGTTGCTTTATGGATCAGCCGTGTGTTGAAGCATGCAGAGGATGCCGGTGTTCGTGAGGAAGTCCGCAAGGAAGTGCGTGCGCTTACCGTACAGTTTCCACTGCCAAATCAAAAATAAAATATAAAGAAAAAAGCAGAAAGGTGTGATCTGCTTTTTTCTTGCAGTTATGATCGTAAGGATACCGTGTGATATATTGTGTTTTATTCATCCCTCATGTACATTGTACAGACTACGCGTTACTGCAGCTTGCTGTAGGTTTTTTTCAATTCCAGTAATACATCCACATGCTGGAAATCCTTTGGATACACAAGGTTGATTTCACGAATCATCGTGGAATTGGTAATCGGAATGGTTTTCAGTCTTCCTTTTTGCTCATCCTCCTTACAGGCATTATGCGACATGATGGAAACCCCCATATTGCTCATGACAAGCTCCTTTATGGTTGCCAGAGAATCCGTTTCAATCAGTATCCGGTAATTGCGGATAGAGTCCCGCTGGGATTCCAGATAATTCTCAAAAATCTCTCTGGTACCGGCTTCCTTGGAACGCAGAATGAAATTTTCATCCAAAAGCTCACGCATGGCTACACTGCTGCGATTTGCCAGTACATGCTGAGGCGCGACGATCAAACAGAGATAATCGGTATCCAGCAAAATGGAATGATACTTATCCGATGTCAACCGGCCGTCGATGATTGCAAAATCTGCTTCATATAATTTGAGTTTATTATAAATATTATTTATGGAATCTGTAATCAGATTTATATGCACATCACTATGCTCCCGACAGTATGCGGCCAGAAGCTGGGGTATATAATACTCTCCGGCAGTCGGTGTAGTGGCGATATTGAAACGATGCAGGTTGTTCTTTGCGTCCTCAAGCGCCTGATGGGTATTGTTGTAAACCGCCATCATTCGATGGGCATATTTCACCAAAATCTCACCTTCCGGCGTTAAAATCAGACTTTTTTTACTTTTATGAAAGATTTTAATCTGAAATTCATCCTCCAGCAGCTTCATTTGATGACTGATGGCAGGCTGTGTCAGATGCAGCTGCTTTGCGGCTTTCGTATAGCTGCCACTTTCAATCAGGGTTAATAGAGAAACAATTTTTGTATCCAGCATCGTAACATCTCCTTATCATAAATTATATTGATATTTTGCTAAATAATTATAATTAGATTTTATCACTACTTTCACATATAATCAATGGTGTGAGGAGGGGTTATTATGATAGCTGAAATATTGAAGCACCAGGGAAATGCAGGTATCATCCTGTCGATTGCCATCATATTACTGGCTGGATTTCTCTGTACAAGAGTCACAAAAAAGCTGCGCTTTCCAAATGTGAGCGGCTATATCATATCCGGTATTCTGATCGGCCCCTGTGTATTGCATCTGATTCCAAGAGAAGTGATTGCAGGAATGGATTTTATGACGGATATCGCCCTGGCCTTTATCGCCTTTGGTGTAGGTAAGTATTTTCGAAAGGATATCCTGTTAAAGCAGGGTGGAAAAATTATCACCATAACTATTTTTGAAGCGCTGACAGCTGGAGCCTGTATTACGATTGCAATGGTTGTATGCTTTCGACTGCCGTGGTCTTTCTCGCTCCTGCTCGGTTCCATCGGCTGTGCAACTGCACCGGCCTCTACAATTATGACCATACGGCAGTACCATGCAAAGGGAAACTTTGTGGATACCATACTGCAGGTAACTGCACTCGATGATGCTGTTGCCTTGATCACATTCAGTGTCTGTACCGCCCTGGTGGAATTTATGCATGCAGATCAGGCATTGGAATGGTCGGTTATATTGCTTCCGGTTTTATGGAATATAATGGCAATCGTGCTTGCCGTTGTACTGGCATGGGTATTGCATCATATCATCAGTGAAAAGCGTTCCAGTGACCACCGTCTTGTTCTTGTCATTGCTGTAATACTGGCTCTGACAGGTATTTGCAGCTGCTTTGCGATATCGCCTTTACTATCCTGTATGGTACTTGGCGCTGTTTATATCAATCTATCCGGAAACAAGGATTTGTTTCGTCAGGTTAACGGGTTTACACCACCAATCACACTTTTATTCTTTGTATTATCCGGTATGCGGCTGGATTTGTATGCACTGGTTTCCTGCGGAGTGATTGGGATTGTGTATTTCTTTGTCCGCATCATCGGCAAGGCAGCGGGAGCCTGGATAGGAGCCAGGATATCACATGCCAGTACAGCGGTACGGCAGTATCTGGGACTGGCACTGATTCCACAGGCAGGCGTATCCATCGGTCTTGCAATTCTCGCTCAACGGCTGCTGCCTAGTACGGAGGGTACGATGCTGTCACTTATCATATTATCTAGTGCAGTCTTATATGAAATGATTGGTCCGGCCTGTGCAAAGCTCTCGCTCAAGCTGTCCGGAAGTATTGCGATTGAGAATACAAAGGAAAAAACAACTTTCCATCATGCCAAAGTACTATAGAGCTTTAAGAAATCCCAAAATCTATCATGCCTATAATTGCTTTCTGTATTCGTTGTTTCTATCCTATCATCAATTCAGGAACAAAACCTCATATTTCCCAGGGAATTAAAACCATATAATGTTATAATGGAGGTAGGGAAAGGAAACGATATATATGAGGATGAGCAAAAGAATATGTATAGCCGGACTCCTCTGTCTGGCTGTAAGCGGCTGCAGTAAGCAGTCAACTGACACAGAAAAAGGGGAAGTCTTAAAAGAGCAGGATGTTTTGTTTGCAGAACTGAATGCAGCCTGTAAAAAGAGCACAGATCGAAAAAATCTGCAGATTGACTCGCAATATGCAGGCTTTACGGATTTGGATTGTCAGGATGGTGAGCTGGTGGAAATTCAATCAGCACCAACAAGAAACATTACAGCATATGATTTTGAAAATAACCGCAGTATTACACATTTTTATGCGATGGAAGCAGCCGATCCGCAGGCAAAGGATAGAATTGGTTTTGCATGGAGCTATTTGAATGGATATTATGTGGAGCTGAGCTTCCAGGAAGAAAAAGGAAACATAACATATAAGCCGACAAAGCGTGAAGACAGAATACGGAAGGAAGAAAATCCATATGTAAAGAAAAACTTTGAAGAAATCGTACGCGATATCGATAAGGAATACTTCCGTATCACAAAGGATGTTAAGAAGGATGAGACCATCTACACGCTTACGCTGGCAGACAAGGAAAAAACAAAGCAGCGAAGCATCAGAGAAGCAGAAGAACGCGGTGAGGATATTTTAAACAGGAATGGCTGTGAACTGGAAAAAAATGAAACGATTGATCAAAGGATGATATACCATGTAGACCAAAAAGGATATTTAACATCAATTGATGCCACCATAACGGATCAGATTGATGACATAAAAAAAATTATTGCCTATACGGCATATTATGAAACCTATGATGATTTCTATATCAAACCATTTGAGAACGCATTAAAATAACCGTGTCCGTAAATCCTATATAAAAGAGCTGTCACGCAGATTTGCACATACTGGTGGCAGCTTTTCTAATACATATCATTTATAAGCCCTTGCCATAAAACACGCCGAGTATTTCCTCAACCGTGGCAGCTTTTTGAATCCGCTCGATAAAATCCTCAGAGCTGATAAGGTGATAAAGATCCTTCAACAGCTTTTTCATCGTATCCTTTTGTTCAAAAGAAAACGCTGTGTATAAGACCACACTTACCATTCCATCGCGCCAGAGAATGGGCTCCTCCAGGGTAATGAGCACGATAGCAGTTTCCCTGACATATTTATCAGACCCGTGCGGTATCGCAATACCGTTACCGATTTCTGTGGAGGACATCCTTTCTCTGCTTTTCACACTATCAAAGAACTCCTTTTCCACACATCCCTTCTTCAACAGGATACGGTTAGCCTTTTCTAAAATTTCTTCTTTATTTTTATATTTCTGATGTACCAGAATTGTATTGGCACTGATTGCCTGAAGCAGATACTGAAACCGTGATTCCCGGACATCCCTGATCAGCGTTTCATAGGTTTGGGCAATTCTCTGGATGTCGCTGCTATCGGCAACCGGGGAAATCACAACTGAGGGAATATTGTCAATTCCCAAATCCATTGTTGAAATTATAAAATCAAAATGTCTGAGATATTCTTTCCGCAGGTCATGAACGCTGATGAGCTCTATTACATCAAAGGTAGGCAGATGGATTTTAATCTGATTTTCAATCAGCATCGCATTCGCCTGTCCGCAATTATATACAATGGCTATTTTTTTAGAAAGATTATGGCGTTCCAGCGCAGCCTGAAAATGAATCAGTATAAATCCGATTTCATCATCCGATAAAGGAAAGCCCAGCTTTTTTTCCAGACTGCTCGATGCCAGAGAAACAACGGAAAACATAGCGGTATACTGCTGTTTAATCTGCATGATGAAGGGATGGGTAATTTTGATATTGTTTTTCAACCGTGCAATCATAGGAATGAAGTGCTTGGATAATCCTGTTTTTAATAGCTCATCGGATGAAAAATCCGCATTGAATATATCACCGATTGAGGTTATCAGTTCATGTACGGTTTCCTGAATCATGGGGGAATATCCGGCCTTTGCGCTTTGATCCTCATGATAAACACCGGAAAGACGGGCATTTACCCACCGTATATCTAAATCATTAACGGTAATATGATGAGCGCACTTCAGCCATTGTATGATTTCCTCTGTGATTGGATAGGTTTTCAGTACATGAAGCTCGGTGACTACCGGTCTGGCAGGGGCTTCTGTTATCTCATATCCCTTTTGAATCCTTTGGATGAATATAGAATAGGATATAAAAATCTGTGCGTAATAGTTGGTATCAAGACGAAAGCCCAGCTTTTCCTGTGCGATATCAATCATTTTCTTAGCAATATCCTGTATATCATCCGTTATATATCTGGATAAAACCTTCGTACAAAGGTCAAGATCCATAATTTGATCCTGCTGCGTGGAGGACATCAGCTCCTCAAAAATAAATTTACGCTTTGCACTTCGGATTCGCTGTTCCTTTGCTGTAATGCTTGTACCGGACTTGCTGCGATCAAGAGATATATCCTGATGCTTCAGCTCAGTCTCCACCTTTTCCAAATCCTTCACGATTGAGGTTGAGCTTACACAAAATTCGTCCGACAGCTTACGAACAGAAATGCTGTCATCATACATTAACAGCTTTTCCATGATTTTCTTTCGTCTGCTTTCACTTGTAAAGGCTTCCCGTGTTTCCAGCAGCATGGATTTCTGAAGCTGGCTAATTGCATGCTTATCCCCAGTCATACGGATACCTACACCATGCTTGGAAACGATATCCAGTCCGTAATCCTTCATGTGATAGCGCAGCTCTGCTATATAATTTGAAATCGTTTTATTTGAAACCATGAGCTTTTCTGCGAAATAACTGGTTTTACGATAATCCGTTTCATTGAGTAAGAGCTTCAGAAATTTAGTAAGTGCAGATGTTTTCATATGAGTTCTCCTCCTGCATCGTTAAGACAGAAACTTCCCTACTACATAATAGAATGAATTTACAGAAAAAGAAATAGCAACCTGCTTCTGTTCAAAGTAGAAAAAAAAATACACCTCTGTAATTCATGCAGTGCAAGAAAAAAACTGCCAGAAATTAGTTACTCATAGACACACGGTTCAATTTGCTGTGTGTTTTTATTTCCACAAGTTGTGGAAGCCGGTTGGTATTTTAAAAAAATTTGCGTGACGATACAATGAGGACGTGGAAAGGAGTGGTCAAATGTTTGAACAGGAAATTGTTAAGGTATGTGACAGACAATTCCAAACAAAGAAGGAAATCATAGCGTATTTATCACAGCTCGCATTTGAAGCAGGAAAAGTTGATGATCCTCACAGCTATATGTCTGCGGTACTGCAGCGTGAGGAAACAGCCTCCACTGCTGTCGGCTTCGGTATCGCAATACCGCATGGGGAATCCGATGCTGTCACACAGACATTTGTAGCCTGCCTACGGCTGAAGCATCCTGTTACATGGGATCATGATGTGGTTGATCTGGTTTTTATGATTGGTGTGCCACTATCGAGCAGAAACAAAGAGCATCTGCGGATTCTGGCTATGCTGAGCCGCCATCTGATGAAGGAAGACTTCCGTAAGCAAATCCGGCAGGCAGAAAGTGATCAAGCATTTTATGAGTGTATTCAATTTTTAGAAAACGAACAATAAGGAGGATATGGATATGAAAATTGTCGCAGTAGCTGCATGTACCATCGGTATTGCACACACGTATATGGCACAGGAAGCCATCGAACAGGAATGTAAAAAACGCGGATATGCTTGCAAGGTGGAAACACAGGGCGGTATGGGAATTGAGAATGAGCTGGATGAGGATGAAATCGCAGAGGCTGATGCTGTCATTCTGGCCATTGCCATCGGAATTGAGGGAGAGGAACGGTTTGAGGAAAAGGAAGAAGCAGGAAAAATCATTAAAATCGACCCTTCCGTTGTCATACGAGATCCGGCAGTAATTATAGATCAGGCAGAGAAATTATAAAAATAGAGAGAGGAGAGAGCTTATGTTTAAAAATTTAGGAAAAGATTTGGTTAAGGCGTTTAATACCGGTGTGTCTTATTTTCTTCCGGCAGTCGTTATCGGCGGTGTGTTCCTGGCATTTGCACTGGCAACCGGGGAAGCCGGCAGTGATGGCATGAAGGTCACCAATTCCTTCATGCAAAATATCAATACCATCGGTTCTGCCGGTATGGCGATGATGATTCCGATGCTGTCAGGCTACATTGCTTATTCACTGGCAGGAAAGCCTGCCCTGGCACCCGGCATGATTGTAGGCTATATCGCCAACAACCCGGTTGGAGATAATAACGTTTCCACAGGCTTTCTGGGAGCTATGATTATGGGGATTCTGGTAGGGTATGTATGCAAATGGATCAAAAGCTGGAAGGTCGGTCCAACGATTAAATCCATTATGCCGGTATTGATTATCCCTATTGTATCAGCACTGATCTGCTGTCTGGCATATCTTTATATTCTGGTAGGCCCGCTGGGAGCACTGATGAAGGCATTGACTAGTATGCTGAGTGGTATGCAGGGAGGCAGTGCGATTCTTCTTGGTATCGTCATTGGACTCATGACAGCGTTTGATATGGGGGGGCCTGTGAATAAAACTGCTTCTGCATTTACCATGGCGCTTATGGCAGAGGGGCTGTATGGGCCAAACGGAGCATTCCGCGTTGCAGTTGCGATTCCACCTCTGGGACTGGCATTATCCACCTTTATATCCCGCAGAAAATATGATACTGCGGAAAAGCAGTTAGGTGTTACCAGTGCCTTTATGGGACTGATCGGTATCACAGAGGGAGCGATACCATTTGCCGTAAAGGATATCAAGCATGTGCTTCCTGCAATCATGGGGGGAAGTGCAGTCGGTGCCGGACTGGCAATGATGCATGCGATTGAATGCTATGTGCCTCATGGCGGCATGATTGTAGTCGCCGCAACAAACAAGCCACTGCTGTATACGCTGGATATGGCAATCGGTGTCATTGTGACGGCTTTGCTTTTGCTGGTACTGAAACCGAATATTGAGGATAAGGATAAAAAAAAGACCCCGGTATCACCAGCAGATCATGAAACAGCCGTGAAGTAGACAACATGATTCACGTTGTTATATTGAGCAGTGATGAAAATAGGGCTGAATCGTATATAAACAACCATGCGGATACAAAGCGGCAGTTTATATGCATTGGGGATAAGAATGCAGATTATATAGTTAAAAGGGATATAAAAATAAAGGAAGCGGTATGCAAATGTACACATCTGTTACCACAGCTAAAGCCACAGGATTGCCATGCGCTTGTGAATGCGGATGAACTTGTGTTGTGTGAGCATAAAAATCAGTTGAAGGTATATGCAGAGTATCTTACAGCCGTGTTCAGCATGCGAGCTAAAACAAATGCAGGGCAGCCCCTTGTAATCGTATATGCAAAGGAAATCACAGAAAATGTACAGGAGCTAATAACCATAGTGGGAAACAGTCTGCAGCCGGAGGCATACAGCTGGTTTCAGAATATGGTCAGGTACAGGGAATATCAATAAATGAATCGTATAGAGCCAATATACATGAGAAAGGAAAAGGAGTTACGAATATGAATAAATTACCAATCAAAAAAGTAGTAGACGGATTATTGAAATTACAGGATACAGGAGAGAGCGCCACACTTCTCGGGATTGGCCCAATGTCATCGAATTTATTGCAGGCTAGCTTTGAGCTGGCAAGGGATTATGATTTCCCCTTGATGTTTATCGCAAGCAGAAATCAGGTAGATGCGGATGAGCTGGGAGGCGGCTATGTCAATGGCTGGGATCAGAAGCGGTTTCATGATGATATCCGTAAAATTGCAAATCAGGTAAGCTTTGACGGTCTGTATTATTTATGCAGAGATCACGGAGGTCCATGGCAGCGTGACAATGAGCGTAATGCGCATCTGTGTGAGGAGGAGGCAATGAAGCTGGCGCGTCAATCCTACCTTGCGGATATTGAAAACGGTTTTGATCTGCTGATGATAGACCCGACGAAGGATCCATTTGAAATCGGAAAGGTAATTCCACTCGATGTGGTTTTAAAAAGGACGGTAGATTTGATTGCTTATTGTGAAAAGGAACGCACTCGCCTTGGCTTGCCGGAAATCGGTTATGAAGTTGGTACAGAGGAAACAAACGGAGGACTGACATCCACTGAAAAATATCATGAATTTATTGAAAAGCTGGAAAAAGAGCTACAGGCAAAGGGTCTGCCAATGCCAACCTTCATTGTTGGACAGACAGGAACACTGACAAGAAAAACGGAGCAGGTGGGAACCTATCATTTCCAGAATGCATATAATCTGGCTACCATGGCTAAGAAATACGGTGTAGGGTTAAAGGAGCATAATGCGGATTATCTGGATGATGTAACACTTTTAGAGCACATACCGGCAAATGTGACCGCAAGTAATGTTGCGCCGCAGTATGGTACAGAGGAAACAAGAGCCTATTTGAAGTTGTGCGATGTAGAGGATATTTTGAAAAAGGAAGGGTTGATTGAGAACGCCTCAGATGTGAGAAACACCCTGCTGGTCAAGGCAATCAAAACAGAGCGCTGGAGAAAATGGATGATTGGAGAGCAGCGCAATCTACAGGTGGATGAAATATTGAAGGATAAGGAGTTATCTCTGGATATTCTGGACATTGCGGGTCATTATGCATTCAATGATGCGGATGTAAAACGGGAGCTGGATATCCTGTATAAAAATCTGGCAAAGCATCATATTGACGGACAGCGGTTTGTGATCGATCACATTAAGCGTCCTTTGCAGCAGTATGTAGAATGCTATAACCTGAAGGGGGTTACCAGCAGAATCTGCAAGGTGGTCAAATAATATGTGAACTGGAGTCGAATGGAAATTCGGCTCTTTGCAGTATACTTATGAAACGGTGTGAGGGAGAATAGCCGATTATACAGTAAGAGACTGGCAGAAATTAAACCTTGACGGAAATGTGTTATCTGATACAATCACCATGTAGGTACGTTAACAGTAATCGGGAGGATAGAGAATGAAAGAAATACTAACCCATATATGCTTTGATCTGGATGATACCCTGTATGAACAGCTTGCGCCTTTTCAACACGCATTAAATCAGCTTCACCCAGTGGCAAAGGAGAAGCTGCGAGATATTTATAAGAGCTTTCGCAGCCGTAGTAATGAAATGTTTTTCCTGCATCAGAATAAGGAGATTTCATTTGAATGCATGCATATTAAACGCATCCAGCTAGCATTAAAGGATCATGGTATTTTAATAAATGACAAGGAAGCCATGGATTTTCAGGCGGCCTATCAAAAGGGTCAGTATGAGATTGCATTAAGCAGCACTATTATAGAGCTACTGGATTATTTGAAAAGCAGAGCTGTGAGAATCAGTGTGATCACAAACGGGCCAAAGGAACATCAGCTTAGAAAAATAAAAAGTCTAGGATTAAAGAGGTGGGTTGATGAAAAGGATATCATTATTTCATCAGCAGTAGGCTGTTCCAAACCGGACAAACGAATTTTTCATATGGTAAGTGATCATAGTCTGTACGTTGGGGATTCCTATGAAAATGACGTTGTTGGTGGTGTTAATGCAGGCTGGGATGTAATTTGGTTGAATAAATATGGCGCCAGAGATCAACAGCATATAGCCAATTATATCGTGAAGAATGAGAACGAATTACTGGATAGAATACAATGCTTATATTGACTGAATTTACAGATTCGGTCTTTTTTGTAATTGTTATTAACAGCTAGTAAGGGATTGAATTATATTGTATGCACAGATAAAATTATAACCAGTTGTAAACCTTTTATTTACGGGATATAATAGGCATATAGGAACAGGAGCTGATAGCGTGAGGAATCTGCCAATTGGAATAGAAGATTTTAAAGAGTTGATAGATAAAGATTATTATTATGTGGATAAATCTTTATTTATAGAAGATGTGTTAAAAGAAAAAGTGGCGCTGTACGCACGGCCGCGACGTTTTGGAAAAACCTTAAATATGAGCATGCTCTATTACTTCTTTTCTATCAGACAAACGGAGAATGCTTATCTGTTTAACGAATTGAAAATTTCAAAAAATGAGGAAGCAGTACCATATCAGAACCGATATCCAGTAATCTTTTTGTCATTAAAGGATATGAAGGATATATCCTTTCAGGATCAGCTCAATAATTTTCAAATTATTTTAGGTGAGATTATAAGTAAGAATAAGGAGCTATTAACCAGTGAATACTTGGATGAAATAGATAGAAATTTATTAAAGCAGTATAAAGCAGGAACAGTAAACAAGGCACAGCTACAGAATGGTTTAAGGTTTTTGAGCATTTGCTTGGAAAAACACTGGCGAAGAAAGGTTATCCTTTTGATAGATGAATACGATGTTCCATTACAGAGTGCTTATCTAAACGGCTATTATGAAGATATGGTGAATTTTATCAGAAATGTATTCAGCACGGCTTTAAAAACAAATGATGCGTTGGAAAAAGGGGTGTTAACTGGCTGTCTGAGAATAGCTAAGGAGTCAATTTTCACAGGTCTCAATAATTTCAAAGTGAATTCCATTTTTGATGAAGTGTCCAGACAGAGGTTTGGTTTTACGAAAGGTGAAATAGATACGTTGCTTCAGGCGTATAATGCTGGGGAATACAAGACTGTGATAAAAGAATGGTACGATGGCTATCAGTTTGGCGGCTGTGATGTGTACAATCCCTGGAGTGTCCTGATGTATATGGATCGTTTACTCAATTCAAGTAGAAAAGAGCCGGAATCTTTCTGGGCGAATACAAGTGGCAATGATATCATTTACCGTTATGTAAAAGGAGCCAATCCAAACATGCGGAATGAATTTGATATTCTGGCATCCGGAGGAACGATTGAAAAGACAATAAAGGATGATATAACCTACAGGGAAATGGATCAAATCAACAATGTATACAGCTTTCTGTTATACACAGGCTATTTAAAGGCTGTACGCTGTATGGATGAAGATAAGCGTATATTTCAGTTGATGATACCAAACAAGGAAATAAAGCGGGTTTATGTATCTATATTTCATGAATGGTTTGAAGAACAGGTAGAGCATAGCGGTGCTTCCTTTATGGAGGCTTTAATGAACGAAGATATAAGACAGGCAAATGATATAGTAAACAATGTCCTGTTCAAATCTATCAGCTATTTTGATTATGATGAAAATTTCTATCACGGTGTTATGATTGGTATGTTGAGTGACTATCAAACATTATCCAATCAGGAATCGGGCTTAGGGAGGTACGATATTGCTGTGCTTCCGTTATATAACAAAGAAAGAGGATTCGTCTTTGAGCTAAAGATAGCAAAGTGTATGGAAGAACTGGACGATACCGCTAATAAGGCCTGTGAACAGATCAAAGCTATGAAATATATAGAGGGCTTGAATAAAAAAGGATATACAGATATCGTCGGGTATGGAATTGCCTTTTATAAAAAATCCTGTGTGATTGTCAAAGCAGATTCATCGATTTGATTGATGCAGAAAGAAGTCTTATGTTGAGAATGGCGATTAGATAGATGTCGTAATCATTCTCCTTTCATGACCTTTTAAAGAACACAAATGTAGTAATAAAAGGCAGGTGTTGAAATTTCCTACACTTGCCTTTTTATCCTATGCCTATATAAAATCTGTATCAGATAACGGAGTATATAAACTACTTAATTTTGTTACATACATCTACTAAAGATTCCATTTCCTCTGTTCTATTATTACGCACCTTGAGATTGTCTAAACGATAGGCTTCATATTTAACAGTATCCTGAGCAGGTAAATTGATTTCCCTTAATCCCTCTCCCCTGTCAAGAAATGCATACAGGTTTTTGCTTTTGTGGTATTTCATAAAAGCAAGGTAGGTTTTTCCAGTCTTTAGTTCCATAGCAGGTTCAAAGGTCGCATAATAATAGCGGTTTTTTCTTTTCTCACGGAACTCCTTAGTTGTTTTCTTATAAAAATCAGGATTTCTAATTTGCTCATATTCGTTTATAGGGATAAATCCACCTTCATTTGCGTAAGTATAAACGCTGTTTTCTTCTATGGTACCATATATTGTTTTATCAACAAGGAATCTTCCATATGTAGTTGGTGCTGCTTTGAAAAGTTTCATATCTGCGAAAATCTATGCTAATGACTTTTATGATAGCAATATCTGTAGCCGCATCTTTCAATTCCTTTTCATTGCTCGATAAAGTACAGCGCATCAATACATTTATCTCACTATTCTTCCGTATTTCGTCTGAGATATAGGTGTGTGTAGGATATTCAGCTTCCATAGGCTTTACAGATGCTTTATTATCTTTCCATGAGCATCCGCTTACTAGCATAAGGAATACAGAAATAAGTATTTTCTTCACGCTGACCTCCTTTCTCACATTGTTTTTATTTATGATTGAAAAACCTATTGTAATTATAAAACAGTAGAATGAATATGAGCTTGTTCTTTCAAATCATACAGGTAAATATCGTATTTGTAAAGATATTATACTTTATATAAATGCTGTAGTAACGCTGTGAAATACTTCTAATCATAATTTGTTGATACAATGAAGAATGATTAAATTTTATTTCATGTAAAAATGTAGTTTCATACCTTAAAAAAAGACGCTTTTCTCATTTTATAACTGCTAAGCTGAAATCAAATAAAAAATGATGATAAGAAGAATTATATATTTCTAAATTATATTTAAAGATAAAAATTTAAACTATTACTTACATACCTTATCCCATTTCAATGCTCCTCGTGCTTTTCATCGGATGAACACTGTAGTAAAATTAGTATTAGGTTTGGCTGGCTTATCGTATGAATATAGAGATAAAATCATATATAAAATAAGGTGATGAAATGAAAGAGAAAATGACAAAGGATCAGAAAAGGCAACAGCTCAGGGAGCGCAATACGCCTCCGCATTTGAGTGTCTTGGAGGAAGTTGGTAATGCGATTACACATGGTATTGGAGCTTTGGTGGCATTGGTTGGAATGATTTTGCTGCTTCTGAAATCAAACAGCAGTGAGAAAATAATCGCTGCTCTGATTTTTGGCGGAAGTATGTTTCTTTTAATGCTGATGAGCTGTTTATATCATGCTTTTAAAAGTGACACAAAGGTAAAACGATTATGGCGCAGATTTGATTACACCTCTATTTATTTTTTAATCAACGGAACCTTTGCACCGATCTGTCTTGTTTTTGCGGATAGTAGCTGGGCTTTGGTATTGTTTGCTGTGCAATGGCTGCTGGCAATCACCGGTATTGTTATGATTATGATATACGGTCCTGGCAAATGGCCGGCTCTGCATTATACGCTGTATTTCCTAATCGGATGGAGCGGTATATGCTTCCTGCCTGATCTTTATCAGCATAACCAGCCGCTGCTTTACATGATTTTACTGGGAGGAGTTGTGTATACTGCCGGTATGATTCCATTCTCTAAGCATTATAAAGGCTCGCATTTTCTATGGCATCTGTTTGTACTAGCTGGAGCGCTGCTGCACTGGATCGGTATATATTTTTTCCTGTATTGAAAGTAGAATCATATTTTATATAAATGAAAACAAGCAACGGATGTAAGAGGCTATCTCAGATATCTTAAAAAGAAAAGCAGTGAATGCTTTGGCATGATTCTTTCTCGACACCGATATATGAAAATCGTGAAATACAAAATAATAATGCTTATCAACCCTTTTGTATCTCATATCTCCCTATGTCTTAAAATAAGAAGGAGTCATATGCAGCGCGCTGCTTTTTATATCCCATAGGCGTATGGAAAGCATCTTTTTTACAAACAGCTTTTGTCTGCTAGGATACAGAATTTTTAACCGATGATGAAAAGCACTGTGAGCATAACCAACATGATATATTTAGTATTTATAGCAGTATAGAAATCGTTTCATTCACATACTATATAGGAATCCCGGCACTTTGTAAGTCAACAGAATAAAGATTTTTGTGTCATACATAATATATAGGAAAGCACTTGAAAAAGGTGGTGAAAAAATGCACAAAAGGGGGAAAAAGCAGGGGGTTCATGGTATAATAATAGCAACGTGGCCAGAATTTATACAATTCATTTGAATTGTCTGTCTACTGTTGGAACGGATTATGGTAATCTATATCCGTATTGATTATGTAAGGAGATTATTATGCTGAAAGTCTTACAACATCCTCTGATTACGCACAAGCTGACACAGATGCGTAAGAAGGAAACCGGAACCAAGGATTTCCGCCAGAATCTGGATGAAATCGCCGGCCTGATGGCTTACGAAATTTCCAGAGATTTCCCGCTTCAGCCAGTCGAAATTGATACGCCTGTCGCAAGGACTACTACCTATGAGCTTGCGAAGGAAATCGTGCTGGTACCGATTCTTCGTGCAGGGCTTGGTATGGTGAATGGAATCTGTGATTTGATCCCTACCGTCAAGATTGCACACGTGGGGCTGTATCGTGATGAAGAAACACTGGAGCCTCATACATATTTTGAAAAGTATCCCAAGGAAGTAAAGGATGCCATCGTCATGATCGTCGATCCGATGCTGGCGACCGGAGGTAGTGCGATTGCTGCCATTGACATGGTGAAAAAGCAGGGGGCGAAAAATATCCGCCTTGTATGCCTGGTCGGAGCACCGGAAGGTGTAAAGGCCGTGGAGGAAGCACATCCGGAAGTGGATATTTATCTTGCGGCACTGGATGAAAAACTGAACGAAAAAGGGTATATCGTACCTGGACTTGGAGATGCAGGAGACCGTATTTTCGGTACGAAGTAGTCATGAAGGAAGTATACCGGGCAATGCGGCTGATGTTTACCATGGCACTTGCCTGTGGCGCAGCAGTATGGATCGGAGCCTGGCTGGATGATGTCTTTCATACCTCGCCATGGTGCCTTTTGATACTGTTAGCCTATGCCATCATCTCCAGTCTGTATCTGATGATTCGAAAGCTGGGTGATGATCATGAATGAAACAAGGAAAATGGGAATGGAGATTCGCATTATCACACTGCTGCTCTGTGCAGCGGGCTGCGTGATCTGCATCATCCTGTTTCCGGGAGCGTGGAAGCAGGGAGTCATGGGTATTCTGATTGGTTCCTTAACCGGCATTATGGGCTTCAACATGATTCAGAACATGGTAGGCCGTATTGATGGGGAGCTCGCGGATATCAAATCCCGAGCATTTCGCTCCTATACGCGAAGGTATATGCTGTATGCGCTTATCTTTGCTCTCAGTGCCATTGCAGGGGCGCATATCGCGGCTCTGCTGGTAGGAATGCTGCTGCATAAATGCAGTATTCTGATTTACAGCTGGAAACACAGAAAGGAGGATGAGTAGTGGACGATAAATTTGACGGAATCGTTCTGACACTGTTTGGACACAACATCGAATTTCAGCAATCGGTTATCAACTGGCTGATTCTCTGTGTGCTGTTTTCCATATTCTTTATCTGGGCCGGCAAGAAATTTGAAAAAGCCGATGTCCGCAAGGCACCGTCGGGAATACTTCTGGTAGTGGAAATGATTACCGGACTGTGTACTAGTATTATCGGTGATAATCTGAAGCATGAAACGAAGCATTATCTGCCATTTCTCGGTACACTGACGATGATGATGGCTGTCAGTAATCTGCTGGGACTTCTCGGTCTGCAGCCGCCGACATCCAATCTGAGCTTTAATGTTACACTGGCACTGATGATGTTTCTGACGATTCAGTACAACGGTATCAGAAAGGGCGGACTGGGAGCGCGTCTGAAGGAATTGACAGAGCCTATGTGGCTGCTTACACCATTGAATGTGATTGGTGAGCTGGCACTTCCGATTTCGCTTTCCATGCGTCTGTTTGGAAACATTTTGGCAGGCTCAATTATTATGCTGCTGGTGTATACGATGATGCGGGGCTTTCTCCCATTCGGAGTACTCGGCTATATCGCAACGCCGTTTCTGCATGCGTATTTTGATGTTTTCTCAGGTCTGATACAGACCTATATCTTCTTCACGCTGGCAAGCTTTTTCCTAAGCGAACAGGTTGCCCCGGAAGAATAACAAACCATTTTAAAATAGTGTGAAATAAGTTATGAAAAAATAGTTGGTTCATAACGGAACGCCATAGGTATTTTTAACAGGAGGAAAAAAATTATGGAATTCAATGAATATTTTGTACAGGGTATGGCACTGTTAGGTGCAGGTATTGCTATGATCGCCGGTTTAGGGCCTGGTATTGGACAGGGTATCGCAGCCAGCAAGGGTGCGGAAAGCGTTGGACGTAATCCGGATGCCGCTGGTAAGGTACGTTCCATCATGGTGCTTGGTATCGCCCTGGCTGAGACAACAGGTATCTATGCATTGATCGTTGCCTTGATTCTAATCTTCATGAAAGGGTAATGTCATTCATCATGAAGCTAGGAAGAAAGGAGGTATTCGCATAGTATGGATTTTGATATAAATGCCTATCTGCGGCTGAATCCGATGGATATGATCATGGTCTGTATTTCTACGCTGATCATTGTTGCAGTCGCAAAGCATTTCTTCTGGGATAAGGTGCTTGCCTATCTCGATGCACGCAAGGCTGCCATTCAGGCGGACATTGATGCAGGAACGCAAAGCAGAGAAGCAGGCGAGCAGTATAAACGTCAGTATGAAGAACAGATGGCAAATGCCAGAGGCGAGGCACATGAGATACTGGAAAGTGCCAAAGCCAATGCCGTTCAGGAAAAACGTGAAATTCTGGCAGCCGCAAGAGGGGAAGCCGAAGCGGTGAAGGAAAAAGCACGAAAGGATATCGAACGCGAGAAGGTACAGGCGCGTGCGGAAATGAAGGATGCTATTGTGGATGTGGCGTTTGAAGCCGCAAAACAGATTGTAAATAAAGAGCTGGATGAGAGCACACACAAGCAGTATGTGGATGATTTCATCGAGCATGCAGGTGATGAGACATGGCAGGCATAGCAGCAAAAAGCTACAGTGATGCGCTGTTTGCACTTGCACAGGAAGAACAGAAGCTGGATGTTTTTAAGGCAGATGTATGTATGATAGATGAACAGCTAAAGGCTTATCCTGATTTCATGCGGGTGCTGACACATCCCAAGATTCACAAGGAAGAAAAAAAACAGACCCTAACGTCTGTATTCGGCAGTGAGGTTGACCACATGGTTTTGAACTTCGCAAAGCTGCTGATTGATAAAAGCCGTTTTCAGAATTTTCACGATATTACGAGAGAATTTGTAAAGCAGTACAATGAGGTTCATAATATCGAAGTGGCATATGTCCGTTCAGCGAAGAAGCTGGATGATGCGGAAATCAGCCGTCTGAAATCCATGCTGGAGAAGAAGCTTTCAAAAACGGTGGAATTAAAAATACAGGAGGATCCGGATCTGCTTGCGGGTTTACGCATCAAGATCAATGATATGGTTCTGGATAATACAGCCAGAAGCCGTATGGATAATCTGAAACAGCTGGCACAGAGTGAATCTGTGCAGGAAAGTTAGAGGTGAATGCGAGTGAGCTTAAAGCCAGAAGAAATAAGTAAGCTGATCAAGGATCAGATTCGCAGATATGATGAAGATCTGGAAATCGATGAGACTGGTACGATTATTACCGTTGGTGATGGTATTGCCCTGATCTACGGTTTACAGAATGCAATGGCCGGTGAGCTGCTTCGTTTCCCTGGAGATGTTTATGGTATGGTACTGAACCTGGAGGAGGAGCACGTCGGTGCTGTTCTGATGGGGGATGACTCCAACATCCGTGAAGGAGACGAAGTAAAACGTACCGGACGTATCGTTGAGGTTCCTGTTGGGGACGGTATGCTGGGCCGTGTTGTCAATGCACTGGGACAGGCAATCGACGGAGGAGAACCAATCAAGAGTGATAAATTCCGTCCGGTTGAGCGTGTGGCACCGGGTGTTATGACACGAAAAAGTGTACATCAGCCAATCCAGACCGGTTTGAAAATCATTGACTCCATGATTCCAATTGGCCGCGGACAGCGTGAGCTGATCATCGGTGACCGCCAGACCGGAAAAACGGCGATTGCCATTGATACCATTATCAACCAGAAGGAAAACAATGTAAAATGTATCTATGTTGCCATTGGTCAGAAGGCCAGTACGGTAGCACAGATTGTTGAGAAGCTTCGTTCTCACGGTGCTATGGAATATACGACGATCGTATCCTCCACGGCGAGTGAACCGGCTCCTCTGCAGTATATCGCACCATATGCAGGCTGTGCCATCGGTGAGGAATGGATGGAAAACGGAGACGATGTGCTGATCGTTTATGACGATTTAAGTAAGCATGCTGTTGCCTACCGTACCATGTCCCTGCTGCTGAAGCGTCCACCGGGACGTGAGGCATATCCGGGAGATGTCTTCTATCTGCATTCCCGTCTGCTGGAGCGTGCGGCGAAGCTGAATGATGAGCTTGGTTCGGGAAGTCTGACGGCCCTGCCAATCATTGAAACGCAGGCCGGAGATATTTCCGCCTATATTCCGACAAATGTTATTTCCATCACGGATGGACAGATTTTCCTACAGACGGAGCTGTTCAACAGTGGTGTGCGTCCTGCCGTGGACAGCGGGTTGTCCGTATCCCGTGTAGGTAGTGCGGCACAGATCAAGGCAATGAAGCAGGTGAGCGGTTCTTTGAAGCTGGAGCTGGCTCAGTTCCGTGAAATGCAGGCCTTTGCGAAATTCGGAAGTGATTTGGATGCGGCTACGACAGAAACGCTGGCTCATGGTGAGCGTCTGACAAAGCTGTTGATTCAGAATCAGTATGATCCGCTTCCGGTAACCCATCAGGTACTCTCTCTGTTTGCGGCAAAGAATAAATTCCTGAAGCCGGTTAAGGTCGAGGATGTTCAGCTGTATGAAAAAGAAATGCTGAAATATATGGAACGCAATCATGCGGATATCCTTGCAGAGATTGCAAAGAAACAGGCGCTGGATGATGAATTGAATGCAAAGATTACAGCTGCTTTACAGGCGTTTGCTTCTGAATTTAAGAATATGATAGAAGGATAATGTATGGCAGCAGGTAAACTGGAGATCAAGGCGCGCATCCGCTCTGTCGAATCAACAAAGAAAATCACAAAAGCGATGCAGCTGGTTGCCACCAGTAAACTGAAGAAACAGAAACAGTACATGGAAGAAAACCGGGAATATGCACATTATCTGAAAGAAACGGTGCAGGAAATTCTGTCTTCCATTGAGCATTCCAGACATCCGTATCTGCAGAAGCAGGAGGGAAAGCCGTATACCATCGTTTTTACCAGCGATATGGGCTTATGCGGCGGCTATAATGCCAATATCTTCCGTATGCTGCAGCAAGAAATCGGCAATGAGGGTGATTTTGTCATCATCGGAGCGCGTGGAGCCGGATGGATCCACAATAAGGATTTCCATGTCACACAGGTGGAAACGGATCTGGAAGAGGACTGTTACAGTGAGCTGGCCGGTGTAGCTGACCATGCATTGGAATTGTACCGCAAACAGGAAATATCCCAAATACGCATTTTATATACACATTTTGTTAATTCCGTGACCTTTGAGCCGAAGCTGGTTACTCTGCTTCCGGTGGAAAAGGAAGAACGTGAAAAGACGACAACTGCAGAAACCATCTTTGAACCTGCAGGTGACCGGATTCTGGACACCCTGGTTCCGATGTATGTGCGTTCTCTGCTGTACAGCTACTTCCTGGAAACGAAAACAAGTGAACAGGCAAGCAGACGTATGGCGATGGAGAGTGCTACAGATAATGCAGAGGAGTTGAAGGAAACTCTTGAATTACAATTCAACCAGGCTAGACAGGCCGCAATTACCCAGGAAATAACGGAAATTGTCGGCGGTGTCAACGCCATGGAATGAAAGGAGCAGCCATGAGTAAGAATACAGGAAAAATCGTACAGGTCATTGGCCCGGTAGTCGATGTTGCATTTGAAAACGGAGAATTGCCGCAGCTTTTGACCGCTATTGAAATTCCTCTGAAAGACAGTGAATCTCTGATTGTCGAAGTTGCTCAGCATATCGGTGATGAACGCGTCCGCTGTATCGCCATGGGTGGTACAGACGGTCTGGTTCGCGGAATGGAAGCCATTGATACAGGATCAGCGATCCGTGTACCGGTTGGTAAGGAAATTCTGGGAAGAATGTTTAATGTCCTCGGACGTGAAATAGATGGTCTGGGACTTGTTGGAACGGATAATACACTGCCGATTCACAGACAGGCACCGGGCTTTGAGGAGCAGCAGACATCCGCAGAAATGCTGGAAACAGGAATTAAGGTCATTGACCTGCTTTGCCCATATTCCAAGGGTGGTAAGATTGGTTTGTTTGGCGGTGCGGGAGTAGGAAAAACCGTACTGATCCAGGAGCTGATTCACAATATCGCCAAGGAACATGGTGGAATGTCCGTCGTTACCGGTGTCGGGGAGAGAACCCGTGAAGGAAATGACATGTATCATGAAATGAAGGACAGCGGTGTCCTGGATAAGACCGTACTGGTTTACGGACAGATGAATGAATCTCCGGGTGCCAGAATGCGTGTTGGTCTGACAGGTCTTACGATGGCGGAATACTTCCGTGATCATGACCATCAGGACGTGCTGCTGTTCATCGACAATATCTTCCGTTTTACCCAGGCAGGTAGTGAAGTAAGCGCCCTGCTGGGACGTATGCCGAGTGCCGTTGGATATCAGCCGACCCTTGCGACAGAAATGGGACAGCTGCAGGAGCGTATCACATCGACAAAGGATGGTTCCATCACATCTGTACAGGCGATCTATGTGCCTGCGGATGATTTGACAGACCCTGCTCCGGCTACTGCCTTTACGCATCTGGACGCGAAAACCGTGCTGGATCGTGATATCGCAGCGCTGGGTATTTATCCGGCCGTTGATCCATTGGAATCCAGCTCCCGTATCCTGGATCCGCTGGTTGTCGGAGAAGAGCATTACGAGGTAGCCCGTGGCGTGCAGACCATTCTGCAGCGCTATAAGGAGCTGCAGGATATCATTGCCATTCTGGGTATGGACGAGCTGAGTGAGGAAGACAAGATCATTGTCAACCGTGCCCGCCGTGTCCGTAACTTCCTGTCACAGCCGTTCCATGTTGCGGAGGTATTCTCCGGAATCAAGGGCTGCTATGTGTCCCGTGAGGATACGGTACGCAGCTTTAAGGAGCTGCTTGCCGGAAAATATGATGAGCTTCCGGAGCAGGCCTTCATGTTCGCTTCAACGATTGAAGAAGTTGTCGAGAAAGCCAAGGCTCTGGAACACTGAGTATGATCAAAATCAAGATCATTACGCCGCTGGGTCTTTATAAGGAAGGCGAGGTCGGCGGCGTGCATGTGCGGACGGTGGAAGGTGAAACGACCATCCTTCCCAACCACATGCCAATCGTTGCAATGCTGACAACATGCAAATGTTCTCTTATGGAAGGCAATGAATATAAGGATTATGCGATTGCCGGCGGACTGCTTCAGTTTGCGGACAATGAGATGCGTATTCTTGCGGATGCAATCGAAGGCCGTGAGGAAATTGATATTGAGCGTGCAAGACGCGCAAAGCAGCGTGCGGAGGAACGTTTGAAAAAGCTGGACAACCGTACCAGCATTAAGCGTGCTGAGGTGGCACTGGCAAAGGCAATCAACCGTATCAGGGTATATGGCGGATAAGCTTTCAACATAAAACAGGGATATCAGATTTACATTCTGGTATCTCTTTTTCTATTTCATAGAACGTTTTAAGCTAGCGAATAAGAAAAAGCCTGTGATACATGACCACAGGCATATGTAATACAAAACGTTATACCGCTTTACTTCTTATTGCGCAGTCTCAGCTTATCAAAGCCGATTTGAATAAGCACGATCAGTAAGCTGATCAGCATGTTTTCAAGAGATGATGAGCGGTTGAAAAGCATCATGATAAACACGATAACCGTATATTCAATTAAGTAAATTTTTCCATTCATAATAGTTTTATCTCCCTGGAAATGCAACTCATGTTCCTTTTTATTTACGCAACTGCTGTATCATAGGTGTTAGGATACAGCGTAATCATCATATAACAGATTTCATCATCACTGATTTCTATTTCAAAGGCTTCCTCAATCGACTTGATATGCGTTCGTATTTTCTGGAAAATGTCCTTATTCTTTTCCAGATAAGGAATCTTATGGTCAAATATGATGGTTTTATTCGCAATGATACGCTCTATCATAAATCCGATATGAATAATGAGTGAGAAGCCGGTGGAAGCTCTGTTTTTTTCATCGTAATTCAAATCCGTAAAGAGACTGTTTAAAAATTCTGTAGAAACCTTTTGTACAGCTAGCGGATTCACATACATGACATGCTGGGCAAGGAAACCGGCAGCTTCTTCTGCATTCTGATCGACCCTTTTGTTTTTGACCGGATGAACACCGGCACCGGTCTTGTTTAGAAATTTTATAAAATTCTCCTTTTTATCATCCGTCACCAGCTCAGAGATATGGAAGAACGGGACATCCACATCCATATGCACATTCCCTATCACGGCAACTAAGTTATAATTGTTTGCAATTTCCTGATATGCATCCTGCTTCTTTTGCAGCTCCTCATTACTCAAAGCAAAAACATGTATATAACCAAGTGAATTTTCCTTCAAAATCTCTTCAATCATGTTTTTAAAAGCAATGCTGGTACCCCGTCCGGAGGAACAGGCTGAAATGATGGCAGGCTCCTTTTCCGATGTCGCAAAGGCCGGTTCAAAACGGTTTTTAATCAGATATTCATTATAGGTCAGATCAATATGCTCATTACGGTTTAGCATAATATGTGCGAAATCCAATGCGATTGCTGTGGATACATTGGGAATCGTGTGAGTTGGAATACCGGTATCCCTGGTCAGCTTATGACCGAAATCAAGTAGGGAGCCCATATCCGCAAGGATCATAACACCCTTTTTAAGCTGCAGACTTTCGATTTCCTCCACAAACAGCTGATAGCTCTGATTAACATCCTGTGTCAGCGGCATGTCGAAGGCTTTTACAAAATCAGTATGCAGCAGCCGGTTGCACACCTCTGCGATACTGGAGGCTGTATTACCGTGCGCAAGAATATAAAGAGCGGCCTTTGAAGAATTATCGGTTACAATATCACTTGTAATATTTTTAATCAGCAGCTGAAAGAATTTTTTCTCATCCGTTGGCAGCCGCAGCGAAAATTTGCTTTCGATTTTATCAATCATATCATCGACGATTGCTTCCCCGGTCTTCGCAGGGACAGAGCTGGTTTCCGCAAGCTTTATCTTTCGCAGACGGTCAATGAGAAACTTTAAATGAAATGCCAGGACAAGGATGCTCTGTTCCGTGATTTTGACAGATAAACGGTTTTGAATTTCTTTCATGACCTCAAGTGAGAAATCAACGATACGCGGTTCAATAATCTTATACAGCTCGTCCTTATTTATGGTTTTGAAATACATACTGTTAAGTATTTCATCATAATAAGAGGACACTGCAGAGGAAATACGGATTGCGACCTCATCACTTGTCAGACCCTGCTTGGAATAATTGCGTATTTCTTCAATCAGACTGTAATACGCCTCCTCATTCAGCACTTTTTCCTTGACATGTGAGATTTCATTGGATGGCGTGATTACCAGATCGTAGTTGTAATTTTCATAATTATCCGTGAATGTATAACCGATTTTCCTGTATTTTTTATAGGCCTCCCGTATGTTGTCCGAAAGGAACACATAGGGTACCTTAATTTCACCAAATTCCTTCGTTTTACTTTCCAGGAAGGAACGTGCACACAGAATTTTTATTTCAGAAGCAAGCTGCCCTATATTTTCTGTAAAGTCATATAACGTAATAGCCTTAACGATATCAGCGTCGATAATATAGGTTCGCTGTGTTATGATTGCCTCCTTGGAAAAGAGATGCTCCATGATTTTCAGCTTTTCCTGTAAAGGACGTTCCCTGAGCGGAGGTAGATTGATGGTGAGCGGAATCCTGCGCTTGAAGGTTTTCAGCAGTACATCATTCGGATTTTCTGTGGTAGCACCAATGATGAGAATATCAGCTTTTCGTATGGTATTTGCTTCCCCCATTTTCCGATACTGTCCGGTATCCATGAGATAAAACAGCAGCTCCTGTCCTTCTGGAGGAAGCCGGTGAATTTCATCCAGAAACAGGATTCCGTGATTTGCTTTTTCCACAAGTCCCTCTGTTTCCTGATCAGCTCCGGTGAAGGCTCCGCGGATATGTCCGAACAGCTGTGATAAGAGCAGCTGCGGATTGTGATAATAATCTGCACAGTTGAACTCCACAAAGGGATATTCCTTTTCACTTACTCCCTTGATTTTACGTCCATACTCATACATTGTATGTGCAAACAGTGTTTTTCCTGTACCGCTTTCTCCGGTGATCAGCGTATGCAATCCCTTTGGCGGATATAGAATCGCAGACTGAGCCTGTTTGATTTGCAGGGACTGACTGCCGTCAAAGCCGATCATGACAGAGAATGAATCCGATGTATCCTGATCCTTTCTGAAAAAGATTTCCTTTATTTCCTCATTGGTATACACCTGTTTTTCCGGAGTGAAATGTAATTCCCTTTGTAAGATAGCAACGGGTATGAATAAGACCGGTCTTGTTTCTATTTTAATAAACAAGCCGTCCTTCACCGCCGCGTTTAAAATGGTACTGACGGTTGATCTGTACGTGTTAAAGTGTTCAGCGACTTCCTTTGCGGTTATTCCAAAAGCCTCTTTTTTCTGAATCCTGTTTTCCAGATATTCTTTTGTGATGACAGAATAGATATAATCGTATAATTCCTGCTCAGACATATCTACACCTCTTTTCTTTTTTATATATGTAATCTGACATGGCTTGTGTATGACTTGGATGCTATACGTACACAGTCAGACCAGGTGTTATGAAGCATATGTGTACTTATACAGGCAAACATGTACAGTACAAAACGTAAGCGCTTATGATCCATTGGTGTAAGCAATGGTTATTTTCAGTAATATAGGGAAAATCTTAACCCTCTGTGAAAAGGAATACAAGGGATTGTTCCCTTACGGCAGCTATGCAAAGACTAGGTAAAGCTATGACAGCAGCTCAACCAGGGCAGTGATGATTTCCTTAGGTGTTGAGGAAGCCTTGATTTTTTCCATGGACTCCTTTTCTGAAAACATACCAACCAGCTTTTGAAGAATGGTAAGCTGATGCTCTGCACCGTTGACTGCCAGTGTGAAGGTAATATTCACCGGTACTGTTTCATTGTCAGAGCCCATCAGAATAAAGTCTACCGGGTTTTTCAGCTTTGTGACGATAATGGCTGATTTTTCCACAGTATCTCGTTCAATAGGATGGGGAATCGCCACCTTCATAACCTCTGTCGGAAGGGCTGTCGGATATAGCTTTTCTCTTTTGATGACTGCCTCCGCAAAGCCCTTCTTTACATACCCCTTTTGATATGCATCTTCCCCAATTTTTCTGATGGCATCCTCAAAGTCCTCAGCTTCAAGCTCCATCTGTATCAAATCTTCAAATAATAAATCCTTTATATTGTATTTTTCCATAATTGAATACCTCCCGCTTTAGTAAAAAGCAAAAATCTTGCCAATTTATGAAAGCATACGCAGATTCTGTTACAATTCAGCTTTTTATAAGGAAAAAGCCTTGTTTGTACAAGTGCATTTCCGCAAATAGGACCATGATCAATACACTTTCTGCGGATAACATACTGTGGCGGTTTATGATACCATAAGATATGGAAAACAGTTACAATCAGAGTTTTGAAGAATGAAAATACAGTGTCCTGCAAGCTGCATCATGCATGGCTTTGAACGCTTCAGGCAGTAAATGAAATAATAAAACACAGGTTGTAAGTGCATCTTCTTTTTAATTTGTTTGGAATATATGACAGTCTCAGTGTCATAAATCTCAAGTAAAATTATAGCATAGAAACACGTAAAGAAATATGAAAAAAATATTTGTCGTTATTTGCCGATTCCATATAAAAGCAGCTGCTGTCTATATGAGCCCGTATGTCTATATATAAGGAAGTGTTATGGTGGATACAGCTTGTTGGATGCAAAACACAGGAAGGCTTGCACAATACTTTCTGCCTGGCAAATCGCAAACAAAGGTAAAAAAATGGAGCTGTTCACTAGGATTGGCAACATTTTTGCTTTAATAAATAAGCGTAAAGAACCTGCAAAGGTTAGAAAGGAGAATAAGATGAAAACTATTATCGTTGCTTGTGGAGGTGGTATCGCTACTTCAGCTACCTGCGCTACAAAAATCAATATGGCGCTGGAAGAACGCGGACTCAGTAATCTGGCAAAAGCAGAAGCGGTCGATATCAAATCACTGGATAATTTCATCAAAACGGCGGATGTATATGTATCCATCACCCCGATGCGCGGTGTGGTACAAAATTACGATATCCCTGTAATCAGCGGTATTCCGCTGCTGACAGGAATGGGTAAGGATGCTTGCATTGATGAAATCGTTAAGGCATTAAAGTAAAAGAAAAGAAGAGGAGAAAAAAATTATGGAAATGTTAGCTTCAGTATTCCAGGGTCTGCTAGACTTGGGCGCTGCCGTATTCTTACCAATCGTGTTATTCATTATTGGTATCATCGTTGGAATGAAGCCGGGCAAGGCGTTCTCATCCGCATTGACCTTAGGTGTTGCATTTATCGGTATCAACCTGCTGATCGGGTATATGGGGGATACCGTTGGGGCTGCTTTTACAACTATCGTTGAGGGGTCAGATAGTACGTTAAAGTATATTGATATGGGATGGGCGCCTGCGCTGGGACTTGCCTGGCAATGGCAGTATGCATTCCTGATGTTCCCGATACAAATAGCAATCAATGTTGTCATGCTGCTGTTTGGATGGACAAACTGTCTGAACGTCGATATGTGGAATGTCGGAAATAAAGTATTTACAGCCTTCCTGGTAACCTGTGCTTGCAACAATGTCATCATCGGCTTTATCGTTGCGGTTGTTCAGATTATCGCAGAATTGAAAAACGCAGATTACACAAAGTATCAGATTATGGAGCTTACCGGTGTTCCATCCGTTGGTATGCCGCACTGTATGTTCCTGAGCAATATCTTCTTCTATCCGATTGCAAATATCCTGGATAAGATTATGCCAAATACCAAGCCATGGAATGCACAGGAAATCCGCAACAAAATCGGTATTTTCGGTGAAAATCATGTATTGGGCTTTATCATGGGTACGGTGATCGGTCTGGCTGCCGGACAGGGGTCCGGTGCACTGCTACTTGGTGTGCAGGCCGGTACAGCACTGACTTTATTCCCAATGGTATCCAAGCTGTTTATGACAGCACTGACACCGATTTCCGATGCTGCCAGCGAATGGGTGAAAAAGAAATTCCCTGGACGTGAGCTGATTATCGGACTTGACTGGCCAATCCTAGCAGGTAACTCTGAAATCTGGGTCGCAATTATTCTGACAATTCCTGTTGCTTTGATTTTCTCTCTGGTATTGCCTGGAAATACTGCACTCGTTCTTGGAAATCTGATGAATGTATGCGTATGCGCACCGCTATTCCTTGCAATGAAGGGTGATATTCTGAAAATGTGTATCGTTTCCTGGATCTGGTGTCCAATTCTGAGCTATGCTGCATCTGTTATGGGACCACTGCTGACAAGTCTTGCAAATACAGCAGGAACCTATAATACGGATATCACATGGTGGGGCTGCGATATCGCAGAAATCCGTTTCGCAATCTATGAAGCGGCATCCGGCAATATGATTGGTATTCTTGCCTGCGTCGGTGTAGTCGTACTGGGTGTACTCTATTTCCTGAAATGGGCACCTGCAAGAGAAAAGGCCGCAAAGGAACGTCTGGAATCCGGTCAGTAAACACGTAAACTTATCCTGAAAGCCTGTATTTATATGATAAAGCCGTATGATGAGCTGCTTCATTCATCATACGGAGGGCTTTTACGGGAACACCGTTTTACAATAAGATAAGAAGCAAAGAAAATGAGGTGAGCGTATGAGCAGATTTCAACAATTCTGGTGGTATATAGGTGTTTGTATGACGACTGTCGCACTTCTATTCTCAGTGTTTACCAGAAATTGGGTATTGGCTGTTCTGTGTGCATTTTCTACAGCGATGCTGAGAAAATTAAATGATAAGGTCGAGCTTCCTAAAGTTTATACCGAGCGCGGTATTAAAAATGAATGGTTTACTCCAAGGAGAGGTCGGGAATGAAAAAGATAATAAATGATCCAAATTGCGTAGTGGATGAAATGCTGAAAGGGATTGAAATATCCAATCCGGATGTCTTTTATGACAGAGAGGGCGTTGTCATTGCACGGAAAAAGAAAAGTGACAAGGTAGGTCTTGTATCCGGAGGCGGCAGCGGTCATGAACCGGCACATGCCGGCTATGTCGGCTATGGGATGCTGGATGCCGCAGTGAGTGGAAATGTATTTGCTTCCCCTTCACCGGACCGTGTTTTAAAGGGTATCCAGCTTGCGGATACGGGACATGGTGTACTGCTGATTATTAAAAATTATGCCGGTGATATTATGAACTTTGAAATTGCAGAGGAGCTGGCAGGGTTTGAAGGTATCACAGTCGATCACGTTGTGGTAAAGGACGATGTTGCTGTTGCGGACAGTGATGAAGCTACCGGACGGCGTGGTATTGCTGGCACGGTATTCGTACACAAAATCGCCGGTGCGAAGGCAGAACAGGGAGCCGAGCTGTCGGAGGTAAAGCGTGTCGCTGAAAAAACAATAGAAAATGTCAGAAGCTTTGGTGTTTCTCTTTCCTCCTGTACGATTCCTGCTGTCGGTACTCCCGGCTTCAGCATTGCGGAAGACCAGATGGAGATCGGTATGGGAATTCACGGAGAAGCCGGAATTGAAAAGACCACATTGAAAGCCTCAAAGGAAATTGCAGAAATCGTTGTAGATAAAATCCTGGCAGATAAGGATTACGGTGACAGTGAGGTTGCAGTCATGATCAATGGACTAGGGGCTACACCTTTGATGGAATTATACATTCTGGCAAACGATGTGAATGATGTTTTAACGGCTAGGGGATTAAAGCCGGTAAAGTATTATGTAGGAAATTATATGACGGCAATAGAAATGGCGGGGGCCTCCTGCAGTATTCTGAAGCTGGATGATGAGCTGAAGGAGCTGCTGCTGAGTCCAAGTAATACACCGGCATTAAAGGAGATCGGAACATGGGATTTCAAATAGATACAAAGGATTTTATTGCATATTTTGAACAGACCAAAAAGGTGATTGCAGGACAGAGAGAATATGTAACGGAGCTGGATTCCACGACAGGGGATGGCGATCACTGGGTGAATATCAACATGGGCTTTGAAAAAATAACAGCCTTATCTCAGGAATTGGAAACCATGGATCTGGCTGCGATGTTTAAAAAGGTGGGTATGACCATGTATTCTGCCGTGGGAGGCTCCTCGGGAGCATTGTATGGCAGTGGATATATGGCAGCTTCCAGATACTGTATGGGAAAGGACTATCTGGATGTGCATTCTCTGTATGAGATGTATGAGGCTATGCTTCAGGAAATCATGAAACGTGGAAAGACAGAGCCGGGTCAGAAAACGATGCTCGATGCCCTGTCACAGGCATTGCTTGCCTATAAGGCAGCGCTGGATGCACAGGCTGATGAAAAGGAAGTTATCACAAGCTTCATGGAAGGCGCTAAACAAGGCGCTGAAAGCACAAGAGATATGGAAGCAGTTAAGGGCAGAGCAAGCTATCGGACAGATAAGGGTGTAGGGCATTTGGATCCCGGTGCTGTAACGATGGCTATGCAGCTGGAAAGTATGGGAACGATCATTTTGGAAAAATTAAAGTAAATATAGGAGGGTAATAGCATATGTTAATGAAGAAAATACAGTTTTATGCACCCGGAGATATCCGTGTGGAGCAGGCAGAGGTTCCTACACCGGGTAAGGGTGAAATCGTGATTAAGAATGAAGTGACGCTGACGTGTGGTACGGATGTTAAGACATATAAAAGAGGCTACCGCTATGAACCGCCATTCGGTATGGGACATGAGGCAAGCGGTATCGTATATGCCATTGGTGAAGGTGTTACCAAATTTAAGGTAGGAGACCGTGTTGTTGCACATAATTCTGCTTCCTGTGGAAAGTGCTACTATTGTAAAAAGGGACAGGAGTCCATGTGTGTGGATCTGATTCAGAATCAGTTTACCAACGGCGCCTATGCGGAATATCAGCTGATTCCGGAACGAATTGTGAATCTGAATACCTTCCTGATTCCGGAAGATATGTCTTACAAACAGGCTGCACTCCTGGAACCACTGGCTTGTGCTTTGTACGGTACGGAAATGACCAACTTTGATCTTGGTGATTATGTATGTGTAAACGGCTGCGGGCCAATCGGATTGATGTTTGTTCGTATGTGCGTATTGCGTGGTGCACATGTCATCGCCTGTGATATGACAGCAGAACGACTGGCACTTGCAAAGAAGCTGGGTGCACAGGAAGTCATCAATATTAAAGAACTGAATGGAAAGGATCAGGCACAGGCTGTTAAGGATTTGACACCGGATGCCCGTGGTGTAGATGCTGCCATTGAAGCTGCAGGCTTACCTGAGGTTTGGCAGATTGCTCTGCGTATGGCTCGTCCTGGTGGAGAGGTATTGTTCTTCGGCGGAACGAAAAAAGGTCTGGAGGTACCGGTGGATACAACACTGGTTCACTATTCCCAGCTAACGATGAAGGGAGTATTCCATACAACGCCGCAGCATGTAAATGCAGCCTTTGAAATGCTGAAAATGGGCGCAATCAAAGCAGAGGATTTTGTGCAGAATGAATACACGATTGAGGATACGGAAAAGGCAATCGTAGAGCATGCCAGCGGTAAGGTAATCAAAAACTGTATCGTCTACAAATAAGCTCTGTATAAATTGTATTCTGAAACGTATGGATGTATAATTCACTTATGAAACAGCAACTTGAAATCATACAAAGCCAGAAGCAGAAATTTTCATCCAGACAGGTACCATCCATGGAGATTTTATCCCTTTCTCAGCATGAGCTGGAAACACTGGTTGATAAGAATCTGATGGAAAATCCGTTTTCGGATGTGGAACAGAACCAGGGACTGATTGAAACCAGAGAGGTAGATTTCGATTATAAAAAGGTTCGCAAGAAACAGGATGATTCTTTGGAGTTTGAGCTTGCCGATGAAAATCAGGATGATCTGAGCGCGTATGTGATGCCGCAGCTATATCCATATTGTAAAACTAAGAAGGATGAAGAAATATTTACGGTAATCTTGGAGTCTTTGGATTCCAGAGGTTTTCTGGTGGAAGCAGAAGACGATATATGCAAATATCTGAATATAAAAAAGAGCAGCCTGCATGAGTATGTGAATATCCTGCAGCATGTTGAGCCAAAGGGACTTGCAGCGAAGGACTATCAGGAGTGCATTCTTCTGCAGCTTAGGGAGCTTGCGCATTCAGCGCTGGCACAGACGATTGTGAAAACACATCTGGAGGCTGTCAGTCACGGTGATTTGAAGAAAATCGCAAGGCTGGAGCATACGGATATCACACAGGTAAGGGAAGCACTGGCGTTGATTCGCACACTAAATCCGATACCTGCCAACGGCTTTCGGGTACGTGAAAAGACAATATTCCTCGTTCCTGATGTATATATCAAAAAGGAAGACCATGGAATTGTTCTGGAAATGAATTCCGGAATACAGGATAAATTGAAAATGAATGCGGATACCTATGAGCTTTATAAATCCAATGCATTCCATGGGGAGGCAAAAGCCTTTTTGAAGCAGAAGCTGCATGATTTCAAATGGCTGCAATACAGTGTTTCCAGAAGGGCGTTGACATTAAAGAAAATTATCACGTATCTTGTGGAATATCAGACTGCATATTTTCAGACAGGTGATGAGCGGAATCTGAAGCCGTTGCGTCTGGTTGATATCGCAGAACAGCTGGATATGCATGTTTCCACTATCAGTCGCGCAATTTCCAATAAATTCTTTCAATGTGAATACGGCACCTTCTCCTTTCGCTTTCTCATACCGCGATGCTATGAGAAGCAGGGAGAGGTTGCGGCTTCCATTGATACGATTAAAAACGAAATCAGAGAAATTATAAAGGCTGAGGATCGCAAGCACCCGTATTCCGATGAAAAAATACATCAGTTGCTGGAGGAGGACGGCTTCCTTGTATCCAGAAGAAGTGTTACTTTATATCGTAAGGAATGCTGTATACCATCCTCCAGAAATCGAAAGATGATCCGTGAATAGAAAGGATAATCAAAAGATGAATATTTTAGATGTTGAGTTTGTTGAAGAGCTCGTCGATGCATGCCAGTATTTCTGGGAAGCAGGCTGGGGAGAGTATCATGCAGGCAACATCAGCTATTTACTTTCGGATGCGGAAGTGGATCAGCTGAAAGACTATATGCAGGTACTTGCCTCTGTAGAGGTTGCTTTTGATACGGCGGGATTGGAAGGAAAGTCGTTTATCGTAACAAAATCCGGAGCGTGCTTTCGCACGATGAAGAAAAAATATGAGCGCGATCTGGGAATTATACGGTTTAAGGAAAACGGTTATGATATTTTATGGGGGCTTGATCAGGGGCGAGGTCGTCCGACGAGCGAGCTGCCTGCGCATGTTCTGTGCCATAGGGCAAGGCTTGCGGATGATGCGCATAACAAGATCGTCATGCACTGTCATCCAACCTATCTGAATGCAATGACGATGATTCATGAGCTGGATGAGGAAAGCTTTACACAGACTCTGTGGAAAATGAATTCCGAGTGTGCGCTGGTGTTTCCAGAAGGGCTGGCCGTTCTGCCGTGGATGAAGTGCGGAGAAGGGCCAATCGGACCTGCAACAGCAGAGAAAATGAAGGATAAGCGAGTCGTTGTTTGGCCGTTTCACGGTATTTTCTCAAGTGGTAACTCCATTTCTGATGCTATTGGACTGATTGAGGCTATTGATAAAAATGCACATGTTTATGTTCTTGTTAAATCTAATATGATACATGGAATGACAAATGAAAACGTGCGGGAATTAAAGGATCACTTCGGACTTGCATAATTTCTGTCTGTGATCATACAGGAATATGGGAAAAGAAGAACTTCACGCCTTCTTTTCCTTTTTCTATATCTGTTTCCATCTTTTACGGGAATCACTTAACAGATACAGCGTGATAAAAAGGAGGATGTCCTATGTTGGATGATTTGAAAAATGAAGTCTGTGAAATAGCCAAAAAGGCGCAAAGAGACGGCTTGTGTAAGCATAAGTCTGGAAATTTTTCTGCCAGGGATCAGGAGAGCGGATATATTGTCATTACACCTACCAGTGTAGATCGTGAACGGCTGACACCGGAAGACATGATTATTATGGACCTTGATGCAAATGTGATTGAGAATGTAACCGGATTAAGACCGACGAGTGAGGCACTCATGCATATCATGATTTATAAGACAAGAGAGGATGCAAGAGCAATCGTTCATACGCATTCCATGTATGGGACTACCTTTGCATTACTGAATAAACCGATTCCTGCCATTGTGTACGAGGTGGCGAATTTTGGTTTGACAAGGGCCAGAATTCCGGTTGCACCATATGGACGCCCAGGTACCGGAGAATTAGCGGATTCTGTTGTAGAGGCGTGTCAGGAGGCAGAGTGCTTCCTGTTAGAAAAGCATGGTACTGTGGCATTTGATACAAGAAATATATATGAAGCCTATTTGAAGGCGAGCTATATTGAAGAACTGGCACAGCTATATTTTAATGCACTGGTTGTCCAGCAGGGAAAGGAACCGGATGCGTTTGCACAGGAGGAGCTGCAAAGCTGGGAGTATCCGAAGGAAATAAAATTCCCTGCAGGGAAACAATAATGCTCACACTTCTTTTCGTTCGGCATGGAGAAACCATGTCCAATGTGTGGAGCTATATGCAGGGATGGTCGGATACACCCTTGACACAGCGAGGGATTGCACAGGGAAAACAGGTGGCGGAGGCATTAAAGAATACAGACCTTCTTGCCATGTATACGTCGACAAGCGAACGGGCCTATGATACAGCCTGCCTGATCAATGCCTATCACGGTCTTGATATCCATATGTGCAAGGACTTAAAGGAAATGAATTTCGGAACGTTAGAGGCACAGCCGGAGCATATCGTAGGGGGCTCTCCGGCACATAGAATAAATTTTGATTACCGTTCCTTTAACGGGGAAAACATACAGGTTTTGACGGAACGCGTCAGAAAAGCGCTGGATGAAATTGTGAAGGCACAGAACAATGCGAATGGGACGATTCTGTGTGTATCTCATAGTATCACCATATTGGCGGCAATCCGTTCCATTGATAAAACGGTATATGCTTACAGAATGAAGCAGGAGAAGTATATTGATAATTGTTCTGTTACAGCTATTAGCTATGAGGATGGCAGATTCATGATTGGCGATATCAACGTTACAGATACAGAAAGAATACGGCGATTAGGTTTATAAGGTGTAAAGCAGTGTCGGTAGGATGTTCATGTATGCTTTATACAAATAGAATATAGATCCTATACTATAGGCAGATTCGCAGGAACAGCAATCTGACGTATAGGATTTTTTTGTTTCATAGCCTGGATTAACAGTCTTACAGAAAAGGATACTTTCGATATTGCAGGGTAGAAGGTCGTAATGAAGCAGCCTGACTAAGCTTTCAGGGGGAATAGGAAAAATCTATATATTTTAGATCAAACTGGCAGATACATAGAAGTATTGGACGCTATCCGACTGAAAAATGTAAAAATATTAAAAAAAATCAAAAAAATTTAGGAGTTTCGCAAGTTTCCTTCGTATAGATATATATAAAGACAAAGGAGGAAACTGTAAATGACGAAAGTGAAG
>ENA-OWPN01000495-OWPN01000495.1-human-gut-metagenome-genome-assembly--contig:-NODE-495-length-53851-cov-4.483121_pt1 | contig 53851 bp, 33 predicted proteins | sample MGYA00248266_ERZ651850 | MGnify/ENA primary metagenome ERZ651850 (study PRJEB26924, sample SAMEA4378296) | human gut metagenome | biome: human gut; feature: human-associated habitat; material: faeces... | reverse complement strand
AAAAAAGACCTGCTTCGGCGGGTCTAAATTACATAGAATCATTGAGTCTGAAAAACCTTTGAAATTCTTAATAATTCTGGTTGAAAAATTCATTTTGAAATGATATATAAAACAGACTGAAATCTGTGTCTAAGGACACCCGCACCCTCACACGAGAATGAATAGGATTTCCTATCATTTCGCATCACGAGAAGTTACATAGTGACATTTACTTGCACTTGCAACGTCCACCAAAAATCGAAAGACTTGCTAATTTCGAGCCAATCGGACGGTGTAAAATCCCTCTGAATTAGCTATCACAGCGTAGTATCAGATGGGATTTGAAATGCTGAAAAACCTTGTATTTCCAAGCATTTTTAAGCATTAGATGCCACTTCCCGATGTCGTATCGGGTCTACTCCTAAAGCTGGATTTCCAGTTCGATTCTGGACGAGGGTGCCATTTAAAAAATTTTAGCACATAGACACAAGCGTGTTCATGTGCTTTTTCATTATCATGTGATTTGTACAGTGAATCCCATGCCTGTATACATCTTTAACAAGCAAGTTGTATAGATTTCCTTTTCAGGATCATATCCTTTCTTGAGTCATTTAGCAAGAGTTTGGCAGATTTTCTTGTTAATAATGAATTAGGAAGGATAAAGCGTAAATACCCTGTTACTGAAGCAAAAAGACAATAATCATACCTGTGATTAAGTAAAATCTTTATTCAATTTCCAGCCTCATTCCAATCTCAAATATAAGAGAACCTTTTTTTCTTCGTAACGAGATAGTAAAGAGCTACAATGAAGCCTAATACCTCTGCTACGGGAACTGCTATCCATACACCTATCTCCCCTAATATAATCGGAAGAATAAGGACAGCACCTATGATAAAAATAAATGTTCTGGAAAATGATATTATCGCTGATGTTTTACCATCCGAAAAAGCTGTGAACATGGAAGAAGAAAATATACCCAATCCCATAATAATAAATGCCAGAGAATACATATTAAAACCATATAGCGCTATATTGTAAACATCACTATTTATAGGAGTGAATATAGCTAATGCCCTAGCTACTGTTATATGAATCAATATATTTGCTATGATTGAACTGATAATCAGAAATATTATGCTGTTTTTAAATATACTTTTCAACTGCATTTCATCATCATTCCCATATTTATAGCTTAGAATTGGTGCGATTCCATTAGAATAACCAAAATAGAGAGCTGTAAAAATGTATTGAAAATATAAGATAATCGTTATAGAGGCAACGCCATTCTCGCCATAAAACTGTAGCAGTGTATAGTTAAATAAGAATGTTGTAGCAGCGTTCGCCAAGTTTGTAACCATTTCAGACGATCCATTTGAGCAGGATTGCAGCAGTACCTTCTTATCAAAGTGAGGTTTCATAAAATGCAATGCGTTGTTCTTAGCAATCAAGAAAAATAGTATACCGGAAATAGCAGGAATACAGTAGCCAATTCCAGTGGCGAATGCCGCTCCTGCAACTCCCAAATTCATTGACGCCATAAAAACATAATCCAATACCATATTCGTTCCCCCTGCCAATATCGTAACGATTAGCCCCAGTGTTGGCTTTCCAGCAGTTACAAAGAAGGTCTGAAATGCGGTTTGAAGAAAAAATGCAGGTGCGAAAGTAAATAGAATCTTTGCATAAGTAATTGATAATGGAGCTTGTGTTGAACTTGCACCTAAAAATAAAATAATATTTGAAGTAAACAAATTTCCAAATATAGCGATAAATATGCCAATCAATAACTCGATTACAATAAGAAAGCTTAAATTATTCTGTGCTTCCTTTTGCCTTCCCTCTCCCATCTTTCTCGCAACGATAGCACTTCCTCCTGTTGCAATCATAATAGCAATGGCCATTTCCAAACAGATTGCAGGATAAAACATATTAACTGCTGATAATGCTGTTGTTCCGATTAAGCGGGAAATAAACATACCATCTATGATAATATACATAGATAAACTAATCATCATAATTATGTTTGGTATTGCAAATGACAGCAATGAGGTAAAGGTAAACCCTTTTGCCAATGTATTATCCATTTTCTATTTCCTCCTTTAGTAATTCATAATATTTCGTATTGCTCTCAATAAGCTGCTTTCTTTTTTCTTCCCCCAGCATATACATGGCAGTTTCTTCCATTTGGTGTAATTTATCCAAGACTGAAGAAGCAAACAGTTCTCCACTTTTAGTGAATGCAATCAACCTCTCTCTTTTATTCTCAGCATTAGCTGTAATAGTGATATATCCCTGCCTTTCAAAATCTAATAAAATGCCATGTACCGTTTGTTTTGGCAAAGCCCACCAGTCACAGATCTGCTTTTGTGTACATTTCTTATAATCGTTTAAGGTATATAAGATAAGCAGAGCATTATAATTTAATTGATGTTTTTTAGCCCATATCCTATATAGATTTAATGTACCACTGATTGCAATGTTGACTAATTTAATTTGTTCCTGAATGTTCATAACGCTCTCCTTTCACAGTACGAATCCGTACTTCTATATAATAGTACGGATTCGTACTATTGTCAATAGCTTTGTATATTCTTGCCTGCAATCTCTTTATAACGAAAGAGCCTCATGAATTATAAAAAAAGCATTGCTATAACAAAATACTGCTAGCAATGCCATTTATCTTATTTGAAATAAAGCTTCAAAAGTTTATCTGCTCCTGTTCATCAGCTAATGTTGATTCATTTATTTCCAATAAATCAAGCAATACAGAAGCAGTCATATTCAAACAATCATAAGCCTGTAAAGTGTTCCAGCTTTGGTTTCATTGTCATGTCTTTTATCATATCTCTATGAGAATTACGTGCTATTATAAAGCATCTGATTGAGATTTTTCTTTCCTTATATAGTCCTGTTCATCCTTTCTAATAGAAACAAGATTCATGATCGCTTTTAATGCATCTGGCAGGAGCGGAAGAAGAACTATTTTAAGTCTTATTTTATATGGCCCAGTGGCATAAGTTTTATATTACTATTCCTTCCCCTTATCACCCTGTACGAACATCAATCAACAGCCTGCAAGTCTATTCAACCGCTCGGATTTCTTTTCTTAAATAAAAATACACACAGAACTTTCAACCGCTTTGTCTCATTCATATTCACAATATACATCCAGCATTGGCCTAAGCTCCTAATTCGAATTGATTTTTTCTGAATCCCATGTACTCCGGTAAATCTTCACCCATTTGTAGAAGGTTGATTTCTTCATTTCAAGCTCCTTACAATAGCTGGACAGGTCTTCCTGCTTCCTGATCCGCTCCTTCAGCTGCTTCTCAAAATCCGCTGGCAGCTTTGCTCTCGGTCTCCCATAGCTTCCTGTTCCCTCCGCTTTCCTTTTCAATGCCCGCTTGATCCCCTTGTACTGCTCTGCCTTGAGCTCCTCATGCGTCCTGTCTATGATCATTTTATAAACAGCCGCCATCCATTCCGGCTCTACTGTCCTGCCCTCAAAAACGATTCGTATCCCCCTCTGCTTACAGTCTTCCAGTAATTCCCGCAATGTGCGTGCATCCTCTGTATACCCCTTTATCCTTGACAGATCGATACTTCCTGTTTCCGGATATCGGTAGGTCTCTCTTTTATACATCCTGCATCACCTATCCCTTTTCTTCATGCTCTCTACTCGCCTATTTCTTTGAAAATGCTTCCTTGATATCTTTTGATGGAAGATTATCTTCCATTATTTTTTTCGCAGTTCCTTTTTTGATTTCAAATACAGCTGGTGATACGCTCAGATCCTTGATACACTTCATCAACGCTTCATACGCCTTGTTCATCTCATCATCCGTTCCTTTTTGTTCCAGCGGAAAATGAAGGGCAGTCACACGGATATCCTTGTCCTCCAGTATTGGAATCAGCTTCTTGATGAATGCCTGATTATAACGGTCGCTCTGTGTGATCATCAGATAGAAGGTCTCCTTATCATCGATCTTCTTCGCCACCTCGATGAGGTTTTTGTTTTCTATTTTCTTGCTTGTCTGAAAGGTATAGTCCTCTGTTTTTTCTTCCTTCTTTTCCCCCTTGATATATCCGCAATCGATCATGAAATTATATAATGCAGCTTCACTCATTTCCCCGCTTGCACTCTTTTTGAGCTTTCCGTTCTCATAACAGAACAGCTCCGGCGTCCCTCCGCCAAACTCCGTTACCTTCTTCTGCAGCTTCGCAAAGTTCTTTTCGATATCTGCCTTCATCTCTCCCAGCATATCAATCTCGATTTCATAAAACGGGATATCCTTATGCTCCTTCAAAAACGGTACCAGTGTCTTTTTGAAGGAATTACAATAGGTACACGTACTCTGTGTCACCATGAAGACGAACGCTTCCTTATCATCAATCTTTTGGAATGTCTGATCTAGATCCAGCTGCCTGATGCCATCCTGTTCTTTGACTTCCTTTGTTTCCTCAACCACCGGTTTCTTCTCACTCCCCTGTGATTTTGCACTACATCCAAACATTCCCACCAGCATCAATAAAACAATCCCCACGATTACGATCTTCTTCACCATATCTCATCCTATCCTTTCAACAGTCTTCATTCAAGTACCTGTGCATCTCACCAGTTATGATCCAGCGCACGAGCTTCAACACGAGCAAGCCTATGCACAAGTATTTCATAGCACTTAAAATTATGATGGACACCTCATTCATATCCGTCCATACGATATAGATCTGTAGAAAAAAAGCGGCAGACATCAGGATCACATTGACAATCCCTTTCTTCCTTGCTTCCATCCATTCCCATACGGTCAGCTTCACCATCGTTACTTTTGTCTCTTCATAGGGCATCACGTGTACAGCTCCCTCTTTCATTTCCTCCTGCTTGAAGAAATCCCGAATCTGTACCTCCTGTTCTTCCTTCCTTTTTTTTCTTACAGAAAAGCAGGGATAATGCTCCTCCTCACCATTTTCCACGACGATGACAGCTCCATGATGGCTTTTATATTTCTGTAGATACCGTTCGCTTTCTTCCATCTGTATCATCAGATCCATGACAGCCTCTTCATAGGACGTCATCCGTTTCCCATGCTTGCTTTGTCTATCCATCCTCATCACCTGAACTTTTTCATATGTCATTCCCTTTTCTCATATGAGCATAGACAGGAAGCTGGCTGTTCTTCCTATCTACGATCATACAGAAAAACAGATTCTGTATGAGACAGCTCTTTCGCTTTATTCCGAAATGATCTGTCCGTGTTTCAATGTGGTTTCCGTTGCTTCCTTTGCACGGCGCTGTTCTCTTCGCTCTCTGCGCGCCCGTCGTTCCTCCTCTTTCGGATCGACCTTATCCCCCTTGATATAACGGTAGATCTGATAGATGATCATACAGATACCTGCGATCAGTAGTGCTACGAACGCAAGGAATATCTGCTTTGTATAGAAGTACAATACCGGAAAGCTTTCGGACAGCATTCCCATAAGGAATACGAATCCGATCGGTACGATCAGAGTGAACAACACACTCAGTACGATACCTGTGATCTTTCGCTTTCCCCTGCTTTTGACTTTTTTCTTCATTTCGTCATCTCCTTATTGATAGACAGGAAAGCACATTACTGTGCTCCCTATCTGTTTTGTAATGCATTGAGTCTTTGTTTCAGCTTCACAGCGACTGCCAGCATTGCGGACAACAATCCCAGCGCCAGAAATGCAAGGATGCTTGTGTAATCCCCTGTCTTGACACCGCTTGCGACTGTCTGTGTCGTTCCTGTTCTCATGACACCACTGCTTTGTCCGGTTCCTGAATTGGATCCGGTGTTTGTCGTACCTGATGATCCATTTCCGTTATTTCCGCTACCATTCGTTCCTGTACCATCATTTCCAGATCCATTACCGTTCATACCGTTTCCTGTACCATTACCACCATTCGTACCATCACTTCCCGGTGTCTGTGAACCGCCATTGCTTCCGTTATTACCGGAACCATCGCTTCCATCTCCACTTGGATTCTGGTTTGATCCATCATGATCTCCTTGTCCATCGTTTCCAGGTGTGGAGGTATCCTGATTCCTGTTCTTCAGATCGTCGATTTCCTTTTGGAGCTTATCGGTCAGCTCTGCATCATAGCCCGGCTTCTGTTCCTCAAATTCCTTCTCGATCTCTTTGATCAGATCATTGGTGATATCTTCATCCTTGATATCGTTCAAGCCCTTGATCGTGAAGGCGATCGCACTCTCATTTCCGGAACGATCTGTTGCCTCGATCCTGGATGTACCGTAAGCCTTCACAAGTACCGTAGAGCTTACACTCTTCTCATTCAGCATCACCGTATCCACACCGCTTAATGTATCCTTCACACTCACTGTTCTTGGTAACCAATAGGTCACATTATTGCCTGCACCTTCAAAGCTCGGTGCCGTTGCGTCAATGGCGATACCATCCTGTGTTACGGTATCACTGATATTTCCTGCCTGGTCGATCGCACGAAAGGATACGTTGATGACGTCTTCCTCATCGAATCGTAGAGGAGCGCTGTATTCCTTCCATTCTGCACCTTGCAGACTGTATTCGATCTTCAAATTCTGCGGATCGATCTCCAATGCTCCGGCCATATCTGTTGCGGATGCACTTACCAGTAAGCCGGGACGATAGAAGCTGTTCAAGGTCATTCTGTTCATCAGCTTCGCAGCTGCGTCCGTATTGTTGTGTTCCAGCTTCACCTGTACGACAGGCTTCGTTCTATCCACCTTCAACGCATGTGCCCCGCGATTGATAGAGGTTCCGCCATTCTCCACCGGGATCACCTTCAGGTTGTAGACTCCCTCTGGAATGTCATGAATCGTAAAGAGCTTGTTCTCCGTATCCGTTGCCGGAACATGGATTCTGGATGCCTCATGCTCCTTATCATCTTCATAAGCAACATACTGCAGCTCCTGTAATCCTGTCGTGGAAGGCGTCACTTCAATATTGAGATCTTTGGTATTGGTCCAGCTGCTGATATCCTCCAGGATCTTATAGGTCGTCGTATCCTCCTTTACCGCAAGCTGCACCGATTTCTCCAGATAATTCTTTGCAGCATCTACGGCACGTACATAAACAACACCTTCGAAATCCTGTGGCACCAGATAGTTGGCTTCCGTGATCCAGCCATCATCCAGTGGCTTTGCAACCTCGCATTCCTCACTACTGCATTCCACATTTTGAAACTCGTAATGATCGATACCGGAGAGGGAATCTCTTCCCTCCGGTATGATCTTGACAGGCTCTTTGAAGAACAGTCCGCCGGTCAGATTATTTAAAATCGTATTGCTACCATCAACCTCTGCCTGCAGTCTCAGATACTCAGGTGCTGTGCCGTCGATGTTAAAGTTGACCTTATCAATTTGCTCAGGAGTTGAGAATTCGTTTTCTTTTCCTTCCATGTAATATGCATAGAATTTATAGATTACGAAGCGTCCATCCTTATCAAAGGTATAGTATGGATCCTTTTCATCAACGAATGTGAAGTTTTGATCACTGTATCCGATGCCGTTTCCATTCTCATCTGCTTCCAGTACCTGAATATATACTCCTACCTTCATTCCTGGTGCGGATTCAGAGCTAGGAGAGAATTTGATACGCTGCCCTGTTTGATACCATTCTTCCTTTTCACTGCTGTATGCAGAGAATACACTACGCATGAACATGCGGTAGTCTCCTGATTTTACAACCGATGGCGTACCGGATGGCTGCTTTACGATGACTCTTGTATCATATGGCAATGAGATATATTCCTTATCTCCGGTCTTTACCTTGAAGGTGAACTGATATGCACTTGTTTCTGTGATTTCGATCTTGTCCTCATACGGCTTCCAAGGCCCCTTGTTTCCATTCGTACTGTAATAGATCTCATCCGCGTTGCTCTGTACCAGGATGGTCAGTGGCTGATACCAGAAATCACCAAATTCAAATCCGTCCGTGGTCTTTAGTCCAAAGGTTGGAAGATCATCGCTAAGACCGCTCACTGTGACATCCTGAATGCTGCTGTCCTTACCTGCCTTGTTTACAACCTTGACCTGGTAAAGTCCGTTCTTGTAAGCATCATAGGTTCCTGTAGTATGCGGAGCATCACTGATCAGCTGCCAGCTGCTTCCGTTGCTTCTGATATAAATACCTTCAATGCCGGAGATACCGGCCAGGCTCTGTGTGACATCTACCTTGATCACTGCATGATCTCCGCCTGCTGTTTGATTTACAGTGAAGGCATATGCATTGGCATCGATCATTACATGGATTCTGTTGATTGCTGCTTTATTTCCCGCCTTGTCACTTGCTTCGATTTCGATATAGTAATCACCGTTTGGTAATGTGATCGTCCCCTTGCCATCGGTTAAAGTGAATGTCTGTGGGGATTCGAGCGGTGTCGTCGTTGTGTCATCTGCATATCTCGTATATTTCAAAGATGCTGCATCCAGACCGGACAAATTGTCTGTGATTTCGATATCCAGCTCATCGGACTTATTCCAGGTGCTCATAGATGTTGGTTTTACAATCTGAGGTGCTTTACTGTCCAGGGTGAATCCATTGGATCTGATCGTCTCTGTGACCTTACCGGACTGATTGACTCCATATGCATACAGACTTCCTCTAAAATTATCCGGAATATCAAATGTGCCTTTGTATTCTAACCATGCATCACTCTTAGGTGCATCTCTATTCGCTGCGAGATTATAGTAGATTTTACCATTCGTATCCTCTGTACCATCTGTTTTGATCAGCTTCAATTCGATCTTATCGCCCTTCTTATAGTATTTATCGAAGGAGATATTATTTGGATTTCCATCCTTGACCGTATCGCTGCCGATTTTCATCGTCACGTTTCCTGCAGATGTCGTATCGATGTTGACATACACCGTGTCTTTACCGTCTTCAGCCACTGTGACTCTGCCTAGCTCATCCACTGTCCTGAATTTGATTACATGCTTTCCTGCATCAGAGATCAGGATGCCGCTCTTCTTTTCCCAGGTACCGTCATCTACCTTGACTTCCACCCACTCATTTGCGCCATTCACCTCTTTATCAAATGTCGTTGTCAGATTTACCGGTGTGCTCGTCCATGCATCAGGATTACTGTAAGCATCGAACTGGTTGATTAGAACTTCCCCAGGTGCTGTTGTATCCACTTTCACTGCATAGGCTTCATTCAGCTCGGTTTCATACGTATCACTGCCCTTTGCCAATACTGTCTTGAAACGATAGTAATAGGTACCGTTCACAGTTACATCGATATCCTTGGTGTATGGAACGTAAGAACTCCATGTACCGCCTTTTACCTTGGAGCTGTATTCAATGGAAAGTCCTGCGACACTGTTTGGATCCGTTGCGGTAAGTTTGACTGCCTTATCCGACCAGGTACCGAACGCATATGTTCTTGCGGTTCCTGCATCATCATATGTTGCGCTGATATCCAGAACTGGATCCTCTTCAATGATGTTATCTACAAGGAGGGCTGCTTCCGCTTCACCGCCAAGCTCCATTTCCACACGGACGATGTAATTCCCATTTTTGTTGATCGGGAATTTGTATTTGGATACACCCTGCTCAGCCAAAATCTCTACCGGCTCACTGCCTACTCTTTCCACTGTCAGCTTCCTGATCTGATTCTTCTTGCTTGTGATACCTTTGATTTCGATACCGAGCTCAAAGGATTTCACAGGCTTTGTACCTGATGTCAGCTCAATGGAAGGATTTTCATCATAGATCTTGACATGGATCGGATCACTCAGTGTTTCATGCTCCGCTACCTCATCGACAAGCTTGAAGGTAACCACATGATCTCCCACCTTATTGATCATAACGGAATCACTGTCCATCTCGATCCATTTCGGTGTGCCATCTGCTTCGTTTTCCCCGTCAATATGATAGTAGAGGGTTTCCTTGCTACCATCCCCATATTGGACTCCATTCGGATACTCGCTGGTATCACGGATTACAGTTACTGTTTTACCTTTCGGATTTGCTGGATCTGTCATATCCAGATGGAACCACTGCTCATAATCTCCTGCATATTCGATTTGCGGCTTCTTAGGTGCCTCCAGATCGACCTTGACTGTATACCGCTGGGTGGTAACGATTGGATCGGCTCCAGCGATTCCTTCAAATTCAGAGCGGAATTCATATGTGTATGTTCCGGTTTGATTGAATGTCAGATTCTGATAATAGCCCTTGCTTGCATCGGTAAATGCTGCATCCCCGATTTTACGGTAGCTTAGCTTTGCATTGGTATTCGTATGGACTTCCAATCTTACCGGCTTACCGCTCCAGGTATCCTCTTCATATCCGTTATCCGTTCTAAAGACGATGACCGGTTTGTCGGACTTGATGGTACTAATCGTGATTTCTTTTCTATCGGATACGTCCCCTTTGCCGTTTACTACCTGGAAGTAATAGGTTCCGTTTTCGATGAATTCATATGGATATGCTTCTTTGCCTTTGACAGCAGATATCGTTTCTTTTACTTCAAAGCTTCCATCCTCCTGCTTCTCTAAACGCTGAATTTCTTGCAGACCGCTTCCTCCAACGACTGGAATCAAATCGAGTGTTACGCTTGCCTGCGGCTTAGAGGTCTGTCCCTCCACCTTCAGATCCGGTTTTACAGTATCGATCTTGACGATTGGATATAACGTCTGCGTGATGCCTGCATTATCTGTTACGATGATTTCCACCTTGTAATTGCCATCCTTCAGATTACGGATGATACCTTCGCGATATCCGTCCGCATCGATCGTGTCAGTAAGTGTAACATCTCCGCTTTGCGCAGGAACTTCACTGCTGTACTTCACGCTCTTAATGCCGGACATATCGTCTTTTACACCGATCTTCATCGTCGTATCATTCGTCCATTCCGTTGCATCTGCCGGTACCTTCAATAATGGTGCGGTATTGTCGATTGTGATCAGATCACTGCGGATGATGCCTGTTTCATTTCCTGCCTTATCCACACCACGAGCATAGATCATGCCTTTTGTGCCTGCCATTAACGGGAATGTTCCGGATTCAGCTCCCTTAGCTACATTGACCTTTGTCCATGTACCTGCAGGATCAAAATCTTCCTCCTTCTCCACGATTTGATATTCGATCCGTTCCACACCGGAAAGCTTGAAGTTACCACCGATTTCAATCGTTCTGCTTTCCTTATAGAATTTTCCGCCTGTCAGCTTATCTAGGAAATCCTGATACAGGTCTTCCCCTTCCTTGATATAGAAGTTGGTTGGACGTGTACTGTCCAGCTTTACGTGTATCTCATTAGCATCTGAAATTCTTCCAAGGCGATCCTTTGTACGAATCTCAACGATGTGGTCTTTATCATCCACTACACGGATCGTTCCTTTTACCGGATCAAGCGTCGGTGTCCACAGCTTGTTTCCATCGAAATCCGTTGCGCCGTCGATGTTGTATTCCAGCCATTCATCACAGCCCTCTGTCGCATCGATCTCAGCCTTCAGCTCTGCGCTGAATTCACTGTGCCAGCGATCATTATCATACTTGCTTACTGTATCCGCATCAAATAACGGTTTCTTCGGTGCAGAACGGTCGATGTTTACCTGGAATGCTGCTGAGGAGCCCGGTACATCTTCATAGCTGCCTCTGAATTCATATACATAGCTGCCTTCCTTGCTTACGACGGTTTTATAAAGACCTGAATCCTTCTTATCGACTTCCATTGCCGTCCATTCCGTTGATGTATTGTCTTTTAGATCGGTTACCTTCATCTCCATTTTGAGGTCAGCTTCCGGGATCACCCCACTCAGATCTCTAGCCTCGATGGTGATATCCTTATCACTCCAGGTATCTCCACCGGTATACTCAGCTTCAGTTTCTGAATAATAGGCGTTGATACCGATTGAGCTGGTCACATTTGTGATATTCGTAACGACCAGTGTCTTCTCTGCTGTCACACCGGATGATGTTTCAGCTTTGATCTTATAGACGCCGTTGTTGCGGATCGTGAAGCTCTTATCTGCCAGGATATCCTGTGCGGAGGTACCGCTTGTCTGCCATGTTAATGCAGTCAATGTGGAATAGAGATCCCCCATATCAACATCGATCGTAACAGGGATGCTGCTTGCTTTTTTCGTAAGGTCTGCATCTACCTTCAGCAAAGGAGCTCTTGTTTCGATTTTGACATCGCGCAATGTGTTCGTTCCGGTCTTACCGGCTTTGTTTCTTGCATTCAGCACGATATCATAGGTACCATCCGGAAGATCAGTCAGGGTAATATTGTTAGATGCATCCATTTCCTTCAGATCGATATCATAGCTCGTTGTGATACCGTTCTTCGTGATCGTATACCATGCCTTCTGCAGCCCGGACAGGGTCGGATTGATCGTTGCCTTTACGGTATTGTTTTTGGTAAAGTCAGTGCTCGGGGTTGTCTGGAATGTGATTTCAGGCTCCAACGTATCGACGATGATACCGTCCTCCGTCACTGCATTCACAGTTTTATTTCCGGCATTGTCGGTTGCTCTTGCATAGATTTTTCCCTTGAATCCATCCGGGATGGTAAAGCTGTCCGTATATTCCTTCCAGCCTACCATATCATTAAAGGTATCTCCTGTTTCCTCATTGACGATTTGATATTCTATTTTCTTATTACCGGAGATATCACCATTCGCATGGATCGTGACATTCACAGTAGTATCGAATATATTAGGGAACAGATGATTGATATATTCCTTTAAAGCACTCTTTTCGATCTTGATTCTCAAATCCGTCGGAGCAGTCTGGTCGATGTTGACTGTGACGCTCTTTTCTTCAGTAGGGCGGTTCAGTTCATCATTTCCACGGAATCGGACGGTATGCGTTCCTTCCTGAGAAAGGGTCACACTATCGCCGCGTTTCCACTTGGATTCACTTGCATCGTAGTATTCCAGCCATTCATCGATTCCGGTATCATCAGGTGTATAGGTTGCCTGAACCAGTACATTCTTATCATGGAACCATGTATCTGCTGTATATACCTCATCATCCGCCCCGATGATTGCGACGTTCTGCACTGCTTTTTTATCGATTTTGACGACGAATGTTCTCGTAGTCGTATCTGCGTCATTTTTGATTCTGACCGTATGGATTCCTTCCTTTTCCACAAGGAAGGTACCATCGGCGTTGAAATCCATATATTTGCCATCATTCACAGATGCCCTGAATTTCGTTGTACCGTGCGCCTGAAATTCGATGTTGTCTGCACTCCATGCAGGGGTGGCTGGCTTACCAGGCAGTTCTTCCGCATGCAGATAATCGATTTCCTTACCATCCGCATCCCTTGTTCTGATATCCAATCCCATAATATCATTCAGATTATCAGAAATATTGTTTACCTCCAGCACTTCCTCTGTGACACTTCCTGCATTATTGGTCAGCGTAAAGCTATAGGTACCGTTTTTAGCTGCTGCATAGGTATAATTCGGGCCATCCAGTGTTTCATCAATGGATGTACCATCATATAGATCTGCTTTCACCTTCAGTGTCTGAATTCCACTGACGCCTGCATTTGGTGTCAGTACGAGATGATTCACTGTTGTCAGGCTCAGCTCACTATAGCCGTCGATCTTCAGCGTAGGCTTTGAACGGTCTACCTTGATTTCTTTGGATTCTATTGTTTCATTTCCTGCCCGGTCACTTCCTGTAACTGTCAGCTGATACTGGCCATCACGCAGACCACTGATAAACGCCTTATTGTCTTCAACATCCGCTGTACCTTCCACAGGATATGCCTCATCCGTTTCATAGCTGATGCTTGTAATTCCGGATGCATTTCCTACAGTTGATACTCCATCGGCAAAATCACTGACATTGATCTGAAGCGCATTGCCTGTGATCCAGTTATCGCTGTCATCACCGATCGTGATTGCAGGCCCTATTGTATCTATGACAATACCGTCTGTACGGATGATTGGGGAAATGTTTCCTGCCTTATCCTTTGCTTTTGCATAGATGAAGCCCTTGAAATCATTGTCCAGCTGCAGCTCAGCGGTATATTCTCTCCAGCCCTTATCATTTGGGTCAGCCGCATCGGCATATCGATTGACATAATCTGTAGGATCATTCACGATCTGATAGTAGATCTTACCGGCTCCGGACGGATTGAAGTTTCCGGTAATGCTGGCCTTCTTCGCCTCGTTATGATAAATACCGAAGGTTATCGTACTCAGGAAAGAGGAGTAGCTGTCCTTATCGATTTTCACCTTAAAGTCTGTGATCATTTCCTTGTCGATATTGACATGGATCGTCTTCGTGTTGACTCTTCCGCTCGTCACCGCACTATTCAGCTCATCGTTCTTTCGTACCATGATCTCATGTGCACCTGTCGTGCTTACTTCATAGGTGTTCCTGCTGTTATGCTTCCAGTTTATACCGCCATCCTCACTGTATTCGATCCATTCTTTACATCCGTTTGACAGAACGTTAAACTCTGACTGAATGACCTGCGTACTGTTGTACCACGGGATATCTGCCGGATTTGCAGCTGTATAATTTCCCTCCTGCATGATATTGAAGCTGTTGTCCCATGTATCATCGATCCATACATTATAGTAATAGATTTCAGAAACACCGCCGCTTGCATTCTTAGCACGGATATTGATGGCATGCTTGCCAGTACCTGTGACCGTCATCTCATTGCTGTTTTCTGCGAATTGTATCCAGTCCTTGTCTCCATCCTCCTGATACTCATAGGTTAGTGCAGGAGAGCCTGCACCCGCATTTCTTTCTTCGACTTCCAAACGTACAGAAGAATCATTTGTCCACTTACCGCTTGTATAGTCTGTTTCACTGCCATCCCCAGCGATGCTGTATCCTTTTACACTGATGGTAGGCTTTGGAAGCGCGATCCCGTCGATGACGATATCCTGTTCCACGGTTTTTCCGGAATTGGTTGTCAGCGTTACACGATAATTTCCATTGCCAAAGTTATTCTTGTCCAGTTCTGTCTTTTTGTTATAAAAATCCTTTTGCTTCAGATTTCCGGAATCATCTGTTTCAGGATTGTTGGAGTCGTCAAGCTTTGTGATTGTCGCTCTCTTGATTCCGCTGATCCCGATGGTAGATTTTCCTGCCTCATCCACAGTTATCAGATTCAACTCCGCCTTAGATCCGGTATATTTGGCTTTTACATCAAAATCCGGTACCGATGCATCGATGTTTACATAAGCGGCATTGGTCTCATCACTCATCCTGTTAAAGGTATCATTGCTGCGGATATAGATGATATGCTCTTTATCCCCTGTCACCTTGAATTCATATTGTCCGGCGGCATTGGTCGTCGTAACCTTTTTCCACGTTGCCTTGGCACCCTCCGATATGTCCTTATACTCAATCCATTGATCAACGGCATCCGGATTCTTCGTGAAATTGACACGCATCGTCTGTGCCCCGTAATACCATTTCAGCTGTGTATAATCATCATCGTTCGCGATATCCAAAACCGGTGTATCCGGACGCTCCCTATCCTGCACGATCTCAATCTCCTGCGTATTACTTTCCAGAATCGGAGGCTTCTTTGGATCATCCGGATCCAGCATGACTGCCCGGAACAGATATGTTCTTTGTCCGTTTTCATAAACAGAGAATTTTCCGCCTTCATTTATTGGATTACCATTTTCATCCAGTATGGCAGTCGTATTTGTCCAGCCGTTCGTCAATTCCAAACCACCCTTATATTCCCGATATTGGAAGGTAAGGTCACTGTCTTTGATTGCCTGTTCTGTATTTTTCAGCACGATTTCAATATTTTCCGTCGTCAGGTTCCCCGGGATATATTTATCCTGGGATTCGTCTTTTCCGGTATATGCCTCGACCTTTAATTTTGGCTTCACATTGTATACATTGGTGATTGCCAGACTCTCTGTCACAGTCGCATTGGTGCCTCCATGACTGGAATTGCTGACAGCTTTTACGTTCAAGGTTCCGCTGCTGGTAACCTTTGCTGTATAGACAAGCACATTCTCACCGGAAAGCTCAGAAGGCTTTTTATCCGGCTGTAAGACTACATCCGTCAGCTCCTTGCCATCCAGGGTTACCTCCAGTGACTGTAAGCCGCTGATTGGCTCCCGCACCTCGATCGTGATTTCTTTTTCACTTACGATACTGCCTGGATTTGGATCGATGATTGCGATTTCCGGTGTTTCCGTATCGATCATGACCGCATAATCTAATACAGTCGTATGTCCGCTGTTATCCAAAGCGGTGAAGGTGATCCCATAATTTCCATTGGGAAGATTATTCAGAGTAGCTGTACCCTCGGCAGACAGAATCAGTTCCCCGTTACGGAAGGTGTCTGTACCGTTATAATCCGTTTCATACTGTACTCTCATATCCTTGATGCCACTGCCCTGATCCTTTGCAGTAATGGTTACGCTGTTTCTATTAGAGTATCCATCATCCAGCTTTGCAGGTGAAGCTGTCAGGGTAGGAGATGTAGCATCCACTTGGATGCCGTCAAACTGTTTGACCTCTGAGATATTTCCTGCATAGTCAAGGCAGCGTACGAACAGCTTACCAGTGAAGTCTTCCTCGATATTGACTTCTCCCTGATATGCATCTACCCATTTGGTGTCATCCGGATCTGACGCATCCTTATCTGCGAGCTGATACTGATATTTCTCCAGACCGCTGCCGCCCACATTATCACTTCCTGTGAAACGATAGGTGATATGGTCTTTGAAATAGTTACCGGCTGTGATCGCATTCAGTAAGCTGGTCGCATCTGCGGCCCATTTATCCTCGACCTCTGTAATGTCTGAAATGTTTGGCGCAGTGAAGTCGATTTTGATCACACCTGTCGTCATAGATTCGGCGCTGACACGATTCATGGAATCGATCGTTCTGGCAATGATACGGAAGCTTCCCTCTTCCTCAATCACGACATCCACAGTTTCCTTTTTCAATGGTGTATTCGTCCCGATCCATGTAACTTCGTCAAGAAATGCCTTGGTGGAAAGGTCATACTCTTTATAAACATCCCCATCCAGCTTCTGAACATGATACTGGATCCATTCCGCTGCACCTGTAGGAGCTGCTTCAAATGTGATTGGTATCTTCGTCTGCTTCGTATTCTTCCATTCCCCGTTTATAAATTCTGCCGGAAACTTCGGAGCACTCGGGCCTGTCTTGTCAATGTTATCTACGTTTAGGACAGTATCATATGCTGTGATATTCCCGGCTTCATCCTTGACCTTGATCTTTATATCTGCCGTATTATCTTTAAAATCATATGTAAATTTTCTTGAATCCTTGCTGTCTGCCGGAATCCAGGTAGCACCGTCATCCACACTGTAGGCAGCGATCGGTGAACAGTTTCTTAATTCCTCTGCACTCTTTTCTTTCATTTCGATGCTTAATGTGACAAAGGAGGTTGCGATTGCAGGTGGCTCCGGTGTAAGTCTGACTCCATCGGTGACAAACATAGGCGCATTTGCATCATGGCGTATTCTCAATCCGGTTTTTGTTGTAGAGTATGGCATATAGTCAGCCGCACCATCTATAATTTCTTTTTTCACAACACGGAAATAATAGTAGCCATTCACGGTATCGTCCTTGATCGTTAGTTTAAAGCTGCCATCCAGAGCATCCTTTTCGATTTTCGTCCACTTGGTTGACGTGCGTTCGGTAGCATACTCATAATACTCAGCTTCCCCTTCGTCAAGTCCTCCGGTCAATGTCAATGTGATATCCTTGTTCGTCCATTTTCCGTCATAGGCATCGCCTGCATCTCCCACCGTTGCAGTTACCTCGATCGGTGTTTTTGGCTGCTCTACTCCGACAGCGGCTGTGACTTTTGGCATATCGACGGCTTTGGTCGTCACATTAGCACCGTTGCTGGAACGGAAATAATAGATTCCGTCAAAATCATCAGTCACAAGGATGGAATATTTTTTCGATGGATCCGCTTCCTCATCATCAGGTACAATCTCGATCCATGGGATTTCTTCATCCGTTGGTAACACAGGATCCGCATCAAATGTGACTGCCTTTCCTTTCTTAGGCGGTGTCCAGCTTGTCGGGACACCACGATAGTAGTACTTCACTCCGCTCACAGGCTCATTACCTTTTGGGATGATATTGAAAATAACACCCTTTTTCGCTAACTCACCTTTATATTCATCTTTTGTAGCCGCATTTATCGCTTTAACTTCCAGATCGGGTACTTCCTTGTCCAATTTGATGACAAAGGAGGATTCCTTTCCTGCGATTCCTGCACGGGATACTGCACGGAAATAGTATTCATCATTCATGGACATGATCTTGGCATCCGTTTTGAAGATGGTTTCCGGTTCTTTGGTATCATCACCTTTATCGTCTTTTTTCTTTCCAAGGCTGATCCATCCCTCATAGTCTTCCCGTTTACTGTCAGGTTTATCTTTTAGCCACTGCTCGATATCGGCTTTTGCGGCATATTCATAATGATCGATACCACTCTTGATTTCTTCTTTTTCTGCATCTGTCAGTGATAGATCGATTTGGATATCAGTGCCTACCCAGTTAGCAACCTCATCACCGTTTTCGTCTTTTAAGAGACCACCTTCATACTTGGTCTTGACCTCATCGCCAGCATCATTTTTTGTAATGGAATTGACTTCCACCTTTGGCTCTGCAGCTACGGAATCATCCATATACAGCTTGCGCTCGATCGTCTTCTCTCTACCTGCACGGTCAATAGCTGTCAATTTGATCCAGAAGGCTTCAGATTCTGAACCCTGTAGTTCGAAGTACGGGTCTTCTGGTATTGCTGTGAATTTCTCATCAGCGACGTCAATCGTCTGATTGATGGTTGTTTTGGAATCATCAACCGTTCCATCAGAGTTCAGATAATTTGCCTCCAGCTTATAGGATACGATACCGCCCTGTAATTCCTTTGCGTCGTTTTTCAATGACCCGTCCGCATTATAATCTGAGGCTGCGAAATCCTTAGCATGTGGAATCAATTTGATATGCTTGCTTCCGAATTCTTCTTCCAGGTCATCATCTGGCTGATCCAGTCCGAATACCGCACTGAAAAAGGATGTTGTGGAAGGAGTATCATCCTTGATATTCTTTATCTCGATTGGTTTATCTTCTCCATTTTTCCCGGATGGGAAGTATGGCTCTTTAGAGTCGATTTTTACGGAATCCAATCGTAACATGGTAGTTGCTTTAAAATTCGGATCAGCTGTATTGGAATCATTCGCTAATTGAACATACAAGCAATTATCATAATTGTAGACAGGATCTCCTGCGTCATCAACTTTCGGATTTCCGCTATCATCTACTTCCTGTACCTTTTCATAAACACCATCTTTGGTATATGAAGCTTTGTTATTCTGATAAGCTGTTGGACTCGCTCCATTTAATTCAGCAAGTGTACCAATGCGGATATAACCATATTCACTCAAGATAGCCTGATTTGCGGAATTACTGATTGAATAAGTCACACCCTTTTCATTATAAAAATCTGCACTTGTTGGGACTTTATCACCAGAAGCAACTACATCAGATGCTTCCAATCCCTGTGATAGATCTAATGATATCTCCTGCATAGCAGAAGCATGATTCGATTTACCAGTTTCAGCACTGTTATCCTGTTCGTTAAATAACTGTAACGTATATTTCCCAGCAGGAAGATTCAAGCCTTTAGAGCTTAAATCAATACTTACTTCTCCACTTGGAGTAGAAGTTAAACTTTCAAGAGTTTCATATCGAATGATTTTATCGTTACCACTAGCATCTTTTCCAAGAACAATGACCTTGATATTCTGATTTGATCCATCTGTTATATTACTAGCATCATATTTAACCTTGATTGTATCACTGTTACCTGCTTCAATCGCTGTAGGCTGATCTGCGGCTAACGCAAAGTTGATGTCATCATCAAGTAACGTTAAGGATACCGCTGAATTTTGTGGATCAGCATCTACTGGTGTACCATTTTTAGATACAAATGAAACTGATGTTAAATCGGCAGTTATCATAGGACGAACTGCAGCTTTACTTGCTTCTATTTTTAAATTACATTCATTTCCTTCCACCACTCGATTTACTGATGTTGTTACTAAAAAATAATGTTGCGTAGACCATACTCTATCACTTCCCACACATGCTCCACTATTACTACCATGGGGATAATATAAAGTCCCGCCACTACTAGTAAAACTAACAGTAGCACCCTCCTCCGCATTAGCTTTCACTAATGCAGCTTGGAATCTATTGTCACTAAAAGTTGGTGAATAATTATCTTCTAATAGTTTATTCAAATTTTGATATGCCGATTTACAACTCTTTTGTCCAACTATAGTATTTTGAGAAGTATCTGTTACTCTATTGTAAAAAAATGGATCACCGCTTGCAAGACTATTTGTTTGTTTACAAGGTTGTCTATATTCACGTGAAATATTACATGTACTTTCCACTTTATCAGTTTCTCCAGGAATAAAATCCTTCAGATAATCTGAAACCACTTCTGTATTACATGAATAATTATCAGCCATTCCTCCTGTACTATAATTGACGGTATCTTTGCCATTGCCTAATTTATTTACAACAATAGCTGTATTAGAATCACTTTGTTTTTGAGCTTTTCCTGCTATGGTTTTTTCGCTTTCACCTATGGTATTAGTCCAGAAAGCACTACCATTTCCAATGCCTGAAATGAATTGACAACTATCATCTACGCATATTTGCAAATCATCATAAGAAGCCAATGTACTATCTCTTTTTATAAGAATTTTTCCATCTTCTGTGTCTTTCACTCCACTATCCCACAATGTCAATTCACTTGTGATATCAGAGTAATTTTTTTCTTGTGCAGCATTCTCCATAGACAATAGCTTTCCATCATTAGGACTAAGCACAATAAACTCTTTTCCACCTAAAATGACTTTATCTCCTGCTTGAAACCCATTGAAAACAGTAGTTGATAAAGTTGTCGGATCTTCTGCGAACAGATTACCCGTATTGATCAAACCTGTAGCCATGGCTGTCACCATTGATAAAGATATCACACCAGTAGCTATGACTATTTTATGTTTTCGTTTCATTTCTCCTTTTCCTCCATATTCTATATGTTTCCTTTAAACTTACAGTCGTCCCTATCCAGGCTTGTTCTCCCGCTTTACATATTTACTGATGATATATTTATTGATAATGCGATTGATATTCATAAAAATTTGTATCATTTGGATTTGCGATTTTCTTATTTCCCATATAAGACTCTCGTGTGATACATCGTTTAAAAAAAATTTTGTCTGTAACATATTAAAATATGAATTCATGCGAATTATACTGAGCATTTTCCCTTTCACCTACCTTCTCCATTCATTGATTCAGGTGGTAATTGGAACAAGAAAAAGAATAACTTTATTGCTATCCTCCCATTCGTTTATAAGATTCTTTTGATCCCCAAAATCTTTTTGCTGGTAATTTCATTCTTCTTCTGTTATAATCGTCTTACAGTTACTTACTGTAAGACCTACTCACTGGAATACAGGCTGCATCAGAACTTCTGATAGGCATTATTCCAGTTTTCTTTTATCAGTTTTGACATTGCGTTTTGCATTGCTCTGTTTGTGACATGAGTGTATAGGTCTGCAGTAATCTGAATCGTTGAGTGTCCAAGAACCTTTGATACGATTTTCATATCGATCCCACATTCCAGACACCGTGTCGCAAAGGTATGGCGTAGATTATGGAATTTGATATCCTGCAATCCTGCTTCCTTTAATAGTTCCTTGAAGTGGCACAATAATCGTTTTGGTTCCAATGGCTTTCCTCTTTGATTGATAAATACATACTGCTCCAGATTATTTCTCATTTCCTCTGGCATCGTGGCGATATAGGTCTTTAAATCATCCATTAAGCCCTTTGTTATCGGCACAAAACGCTGTCTTTTGTTTTTGGTCTTACTTACCATGATCTCAGTTTTACCTGATGCTGTTTTTGTTCTATATAATGTTTTTGATACAGATATCATACTATTCTCAAAGTCGATATCCTTTATCTGTAAAGCACATACTTCGCCGTTTCTAAGTCCTGCATATAAAGCGATCTTCGCAGTTAATCTTGAATTCGGCTCAAATCGTGCAGAGATATGGCTTTCCAGCTTTTCCTGCTCCTCTTGTTCCAATGCGTGAACCTCTGGCTTGATCTGTTTGGGAAAGCTGATACTGTGGCAGGGATTGTAATACATTTCCCCTTCTTCCACAGCTTTATCCAATGCCTTTTTCAGTAATGTATAATGTTCCTTCACCGTCTTCGTACTAAATCCTTTTTCCTCTCCGGTGATTCTGATTCTTCCATGAGTCAGCTTATCCATAATATATCTTTTGATTACCGGTGTGGTAAGCTCTGTCAGCCTATATTCTCCAAGCACCGGCAAGATATGTTTAAAAATATAACTATTGTAGTTGTTAAACGTGTTTATGGTAATCTCTTTGGAAATATCATCAAGATACATTGGAAGCCATTCATTTAACAGCTTCGGATTCTCTATATTGATACTCATTAAGAATGGATTACAATTCAGCTGCGAATTCAACAATGTCTGCATAAGTTTTTACCTCTTTTCCCGTGATGAAAAGTGTCTGCCCAACTAACAAACAAATTTCACATATATTATTTTTTAACTATGTAGTAGAACAAATTGTAAAAATAATATCAAAAATAAGGTTTTTTCTAGAAATTACCATGAAACCCCTTTACATTTTTTATAATATCTCTATAATATGAGGTGTAAAGGTAGTTGGAAAGTCTTACAGTAAGTAACTGTAAGATTTTATTTTTTTAGGATGTATCCGCTATTTTATCAGCGTTCTCCTACGTATATTTCTAGATGATTTCCTATGCTTATGAACAGCGAAGTTATCATCTACCATAATTATAATCTTATTTTTTACTTTCATCTTAACGAATTTGTACCCTTTTTTAGGGGACAATTTTCAGTTTTGTGACTTTTTTTGTAAAGTTTTAGAGAAACGTAACAAATTTCATAATCTTATGTATGAAAAAAACAGATGTCCATAGTCACCTGTTTGCTTAAATACGATTACAGAAATCTTTTAATTCCTCTTTATCATTCACATTTGCTTTTTTATAGATGCGCTTCATGTAGGTTGCGACAGTACTTTCTTTCAGCCTCAGCTTTTCTGCTGTTTTCTTTCTGGTAAATCCGGCATTGATATATTGAATGATCTCCTGCTCTCTTTCTGAAAACACAGAGGTTCTCCAGCGAAGCTGCTTTTCCTTGATTTTGCCTTTTAATCGTTTTATATATGCGGACGCATCCGCCTTTTGCATAAACGGTTCAAGATAATCAGAAAACTCTATCAATGGCAGGACGATCATGTCGGCTTCTGCAATTTTTATCAATGCATGGAAGCTTTGTTTTGCTTCCTTCATTTCACCAAGATTTGCATATGCGATCGTCTTGTATAATAATGCATAGATATCTCCAAATATATGCTTTTGATGTACGTGAATCTTTACTAATATATCCGCAATTACCTTTAATCGGAAATATTGCTTCTGTTTCACAAGGATCATTCCATAAACAACGTAAATATAGGAATTCGCTTCCTCCATCAGATATTGCCTGGAGCCTGTACTCAGCCAATCTGCGACCTGATTCAAATCATTATTCAAGCAATATAAATATGCCAGCGCACAATCGATTTCCCCCTTCAAAAGTTCCACAGCAGCCTTTTCCTTCTCTGCCTTCAATGCGTCAACTGCATATAAAAACATATCCTTTTTATAGGTCATTAAGCTGCATCTTCCTATCGTCAGTAAGGACGCTACGGCAATACACGTTTGGTAAAAGTCCTTTGCTTTATAAAATGCCTCTAAAGCCAAAGACTCTGCTTCCTTATACATACCTCTTTCAAGATAATATTCCGCTTCTGCCTCCTGAGCGATACCGACTGCAGAAAATTCTGTTATTGCATAATACTTACGGATGTTCTGATAAAAGGTGTCCGCAATGTCCTTCATGCTCCCTGTCTCCTGATGATAAAGAAAAAGGATATGGGGACTGCCGTATGTGATGATCATCTTGTTATTAGCTATTCTCGAGATATCCGGTGATAACAAATCATATGCCCTACTGAAACAGCTGCACATCTGCTTTACATTATTATATGCACAATACCCCTTAATCAAATATACCTCTCCCTGATATTTAACAGTATCCTGCTTACTGTAATAGCCGCTCTCCAGCAGCGATGTAAACCTATGCAACAGCTCTGTGCCATAAATCAGATCATGAAAGGTGGATAAGTGATCATGAATCATATGCAGGTAAACATATGGATGCTGTATCAATACATCATTGGGGATGCCGTCATAGACCTGCTTCATAAGTCCGGCATCGTAATCCGTGAAATTTGCAGCTGGATATGATTCGATCAAGGTCACAATTTTATTGAAATCCCCAATTTTTTCATAAAATCTGATTGCCTCTAAATAATCCTTTTTTCTTTCATAGATCTGTGCAAAGCGCTGATACAGCTGTAACAGATTCAAATCGTATTCAATCACCTTCTCCGCAAGGAATGCCTGAAACGGTGCTGTTAAAGAATACGCATTTTTCTGCTCATCATAGGAGGCAAGCCATCCAATAGAGGATAGGTTTTTTAACATTTTCAATATTTTTTCCGGCTGTTCAAAATAAAGGAGCATATCTATTTGAATCGATTTGATATCAGACAAATAGCATAATGTAATTTGAATACTTTTCTCCAGTCTCATGAACATATCCAGCTGGATCATATTCTTGTATTGATCCGTTACCTTCACAGCTCTGAAAATCACATAGGTTTCCAATAAATTTACGATTCCTTTGATCCATCCGCCGCTGTAATCATAGATTTTATAAATATCATCATCACTGATCCGTATTTTATTGATCTCGGATAATCGTCTGATATCTCTGCTATTGAAATGAAACCTGACCGTGCCAATGATATGTACATCGATTTCTTCCAGCTCTTTTAAAATATACGAAGGCACTTCATTCGCATACATCAGTATGATATGCATATCTGTATTTTTCTGCACAAAATCAAGTAGACCCTCATCGAAATGCTCCTTCTTTATATGATCGAATATAACATAGCGATTCGTTATGGCAGCTGACATATTAAGATCGTTTACCGGCATGTTCTTAAAATCAATCCAATGATAACATTCTCCACTTTTATTGAAATACTGTCTGACTGCCGTCGTCTTTCCAAAGCCCGGAGGTGCCTGCACGAGCGTTATTCGATGCCTCTCTATTGCCTTTAACGCTTCCATTGCATTTTTACTATAATACTTTTTCATCCTTCTCACATTCCTCTTTCTTTTCCTAATTATACTGAAAGAAAAGGATGTGTTCATCATAAGTTATTTTGTAATATTTGGAAATTTTTATTGCCGCTATGTTGCATTGCAGAAGCTGCACTGCTTATGATCGTTCTATCACCATATTTGAATTTATGATGTTACACGCGAATAGTATTCTGCTTTTTGATTATCATATTTTATGAATGTATGAAAACAGATGTTTTGCATTTTCTTATTTGTATAAGAAATGCACAGGTTACCTCAAAGGAAGCTAGCCATCGCTGAGCTTGCTTCCATACGTATATAGATCAATATGTACACTTGTTCCCAGCATGTCAATATGCCTTATCTAACGCCAGAAAACAGACAGCAGCTGTCATGCATCAGACAAATCAGCTTTTTTACCATTAAATACCGTATAGCCTTTTTTAGACCGATGAAAAGATAACGCAATCCTGAAAAGGAATAAGAAAAAGCCTGTACCTATCACCGCATAACAGGGACTGTATTCGCTCTTTCCGTCTACACACACTTTCACTTATAAAGAACGCTCAATCAATACTTTTGATAAAAATAAAAAGGGTGTCGAAAAACTCTTCCCTTTTTACGCTCTTAATCAATACATGGTATAGCTATTGATTCTATTTCTCCACGTCATTTAGTTCCTCACTCCGCCGGTGATCCCGTCTGCGCAAGACAAAGCGAACTTCTAAAATTGATCCGATTACACATAGAACAGCTATGATGCCGATGATGCTCCAGATTTCTACACTCATACTCATCCTCCTTGTATTACAGCTAAAGTATAGCATAAACACTCTTATGTCGTATACAAGCTCTATAAACGACATGCTTTGTCTGACATTCACAAGAGTAAAATTTTAAATATTACATCGTCTAATAACCTGTCCGCATTTGAACCTCCTGCTATATCAACAGGATAAAAAAGGTGATTACTACGGAATGCTTCTTAGTCTGTTTGTGCAGTACTATGTTCGCATACCCGAAAAGTTATTTTATTCCCTTCTATACTGTTTGCGATGCAATATATTCGCGAGGGGAAGCATTGAAATATTCCCGAAACGCTTTATAAAAATTACTGCTATTGCTGTAGCCAAGCAATGTGGCGATTTCGTCTACAGGTAAATTTGTGCCTTTTAATAAAATAACGGCACGTTCCATCCGTTGCTCAAGGAGAAGCTCAGAAAATGATTTGCCAAGCTCCCGATGAAGAAGTGTGGAAACATAGTTTGGATGGTAAGAAAAATGATGTGCGATATCTTTTAAGGTCACATGATCAAAATGCTCACTCATGTACTGCACCATTTTCTCAGACAGCCTTTCACTGGCAGAGCTTTGATGCTCCTGCACAAATTGCCGCGCCACCTGTAACAAAAAAGAAAGAGTGAGCGCCTTTAATACAGCCTGACTGTCATCCTGCTTGTGTGCATACTCAATAACCATCATTTCAAGCAATGCTCGTATCGTACAGTCATCTTCTATTTTAAAATGGATAAATTCATCAGAAAACTGATTTGTCGCAGGATCCAGCAAGAAATGAAACAGTCTGATATTGGAAGAAAGCATAGGTAAAAAGGTTCTAAAAAATGCTTCACGCTGAATCAAAACACCGATAATGGTTGTTTCAGAATCATCATGGACACATAACGCATGTCCGGCAAAGGGCTGTCCGGCATAAAGCTCTCCTTCATGTATCGTAATTCGATTGTCATATTTAAAACTAATGGAATCATATTCCCCCTCATACGTAAAGTTGAAGTAAAAGAAATCATGCCGATGAAACAATTCCTGCCTTCCTCTGCTCTGATGCACACAGATGAGAATTTCCTCATCAGGCTCTCCCGGCCAGCGAAACATTTTCTCCGTTTGGCTTCCAACAGGAACATCATGATAAGTCCAATCCAATGCTGGAAACTGCTGGCGGAGCTGCTGTATGGAAGCGCAAAATAATTCCTTTCCCATATTATCCCTTTCCATGCAAAGTCCAATCAAAATCGCCGTGATAGATCATTTGATGGCTCATTCCTCCGTCAATGCAAATGTTTTCTCCTGTAAGGAAGCCTGCTTTTTCTGAGCAAAGATATAAAACCATATTGGCAATGTCAAGTGGATTACCGACACGTCCTGCTGGATGCTGTGCGGAATCTGCACCGTCAAATTCCTGGAAATTCGTATCGATCCATCCCGGAGAAATTGAATTGACGCGTACCTTGCCTGAAAAGCTGACTGCAAGGGCATGCGTTAAAGCCGATATACCACCTTTCGCAGCTGCGTAGCTTTCTGTCTGCGGCTGGCTCATGCGATCTCTGGTTGAAGAAATGTTAATGATTGCAGCTCCCTGCGAAAAATAAGGTGCAAATAGTTTAGCAAGATAAAACGGTGCAGTGACACCGACACGCAAAGCATAATTAAATTCATCATATGAACAGGTATCTATTCCCTTCATCAACGGAAGTGCGTTATTGATAAGATAATCTACATGTCCGTATTCGGAAATCACCTTTTCCGCAAATGCAGAAAGGGTTCTTTCATCAGCCAGATCCCCTGTAAAATAACCGCCCGGCTGTTTATCAATAACACAAACCATCGCGCCCTCCTTTAGAAATTCATCGGCAATACATTTGCCGATTCCCTGTACTCCACCGGTAATGACAACAATTTTATCTTGAAACATGACAGTAACCTCCTATGCTATTTCTTATTTCATTATACCAAGTATATTTGAAAATACCACTAAACGTATTAAGATTTAGCGCTGTTTTGCTTTGTAATTTTCTTTACAATAGGGACATTATGAGGAGGTTATTATGATATATAAAGATACTGGTGGAAAGCATACCGCTTTTTACCATAGATTATGCTCGCTTGTTTTACCAATTGCCTTCCAGCAATTCATGCTGGCGGCTGTCAGTGCTTCGGATGCATTGATGCTTGGATTTGTTAATCAGGATTCTCTTTCTGCCGTTTCTCTGGCTGGTCAGATAACATTTGTATTTAATCTTTTTATGGGCGGTCTGACAATGGGGACAAGTATCCTGGCTGCACAGTATTATGGCAGAGGTGATATGAATTCCATCGAAAAAATTTTTGCTTATGTTACAAAGGTATCGTTTTTGATATCTACAATTTTTTTCCTTGCCTCTTTTTTTGTTCCTGAGCAGCTGATGCGGATATTCACACAGGAATCCCAGCTTATTGACGGAGGTGTTACCTACCTTCGCATTGTGGCTGTATCCTATGTATTTACCGGGATATCACAGATATATCTCTGCGTATTAAAAAACACAGGCTATGCAGTAAAAAGCATGGTGATTGGTTCAGCCTCTGTTATGATAAATATTTTTCTGAATATCGCGCTGATCTTTGGATTTCTCTTTTTTCCAGCAATGGGGATTGCCGGTGCTGCTCTTGCGACAGCAGTCTCAAAATTCATCGAGCTGCTATGGGCTTTTATAGAATCACTGCAGGATTGGCATGTACGGCTGCATGTTAAATACTGCTTCTCTGCGGATAAGCAGCTGGTAAAAGATTACTGGCGATACACTCTGCCCATGCTGGGGGATTATCTTGTCTGGGGCGTAGGCTTTACCATGTATTCAGTCATTATGGGACATTTGGGCAATGATGCAGTTGCCGCGAATTCCATCACCAATATTGTAAAAAATCTTATTGTAAGCTTTTGTACCGGCCTTGCCAATGGCGGCGGCATCATCATTGGTAATGAGCTGGGGACAGGAAATTTAGAGCAGGCAAAAGCATATGGAAGTATTTTGTGGAAGCTGGCAATAAGCAGCGGTGTCATATCCGGTATACTTTTGCTTGTACTTTCACCCCTGATTATCAAGGTGACAGCGCTAAGTCCACAGGCTACGGAATATTTAAAATGGATGCTGCTACTGTGTGCCTGCTATATGATTGCAAAATCCATCAATATGATGACGATAGCCGGTGTTTTTCCAGCCGGAGGAGACTCCAGGTTTGGCCTGCTCTGCGATACAGTAACAATGTGGATATTTGCTGTCCCTGCAGGTTTTCTGGCTGCTTTTTATTTTCAACTCCCTGTGATTATCGTGTTTCTTGTTATCAATCTGGATGAGGTGGTAAAGGTTCCGGCTGCAATTCTTCACTATAAAAAATACGGCTGGTTAAAAAATATTACAAGAGAGTCGTTATAAACTGAATCTGAGAAATTACCACCCTTTGTATGAAGATTTAGCGCTGAAAATATGAAGAGATACCATTAAAATGTAAGAGAAGTTCATATAGGAGATAATTATATGAGGACGAACACTTTTAGAGAAAAACAGAGTTACTTTTAGGAGGAATAGGCTTGGCAAACAAAACAACCATAACAAATGATATGACAAAGGGAAAACCGATCCGACTGATTTTGGCTTTCGCTATTCCATTATTTATCGGTAATATTTTTCAACAGATTTACAATATAGCTGATACAATGATTGCCGGTTATAACCTCGGGGATAGCGCGATTGCAGCGATTGGTGCAACAAGCTCCATATTTTCTCTGCTTATGAATTTTGCATCCGGTCTAAACAGCGGCTATGGAATCGTTGTAGCACAGGCATTTGGCGCAAAGGATTCGGATCGGCTGAAAAAATCGATTGCTGTCATGCTTGTGCTGGATCTGGTAATCACCCTGATACTTACCGTTTTTTCACTGCTTTTTTTAACACCCCTGCTGCAGCTGATCAATATTCCGGATCGTATTTTTACTGATGCTTATGCCTATATAGCAATTATCATTGCAGGCATGCTGGCTACCATCCTTTACAATATGCTGGCAGGCATTATGCGAGCTGTCGGCAACAGCAAAACACCGCTTTATTTTCTAATCCTCTCCTGTATTATCAACCTCAGTCTGGACTGCTTGTTTATCATGGGCTTAGGCTGGGGAGTACAGGGTGCTGCGGCTGCGACCGTTATTGCAGAGAGCTCTAGTGCTATTTTTTCAGGAATTTATGTAATTCGTAAATATAGGGAGATACTTCCAGGTAAAAAGCATTTCCATCTGGAAGTACCCCTATTAAAAGAAATGGTTTCTACAGGCTTTGCCATGGCGCTTATGCTTTGTGTTGTGGATATCGGCTCCGTCGTATATCAGCGTGCAATAAATGAGCTAGGAGAAATGCTGATTGTCGCTCATACGGCGGCCAGAAAGCTGATTGGTATTATGATGATGCCGTTAGCGTCGATTGCAACAGCATTCTCCACATTCACCAGTCAAAACTGGGGTGCAGGAAAAACAGAACGTATTCGCCAGACTTTAAAAAAGGTAATGGCGATGGAGGTGGGCTGGGGACTGTTCTCCTGCCTTGCAATCTTCTTGCTTGGAGGTATCGCCGTGCAGATGCTTACTGGAACTACAGATCCGCAGGTGATTGACAATGCAGTAGTAAGCCTGCGACTTCATTTTTTATGTTATCCTGCTCTGGGGATTTTGCTGGCACTTCGGACAAGCCTGCAGGCAATCGGTCAAAAGATAATCCCTGTTATTGCAAGCTCTTTTGAGCTTCTTGTAAAGGTACTAGCCGGAATATGGCTGATTCCGATGCTTGGATATCTGTGTGTTTGTCTTACAGAACCAATTATCTGGATTGTCTGTATGCTTTTTCTTATCATATCCTATTGCAAACAAAGACCGTTTTCCGATGAAAGGAAGGCAAGGAGCACAAAAGAAAACACGGATAGCTCTGCCTTGGTATTGGAACTGCACGCAGTAGAATAAGAAATTCAGATAAAGACCTGATGGTGTAATTGCCTTCATGTAGAGAAAGGATGCTGAAACATATGAGTGAGCTTGAAAAATTGGAAGCAGGGCTGGCATATGATTTTTGGGATGCTGAAGTAGATGGCAGAAAGCTGCATGCTTTGACATGGTGTCAAAAATTAAATGCTATCCCTATGCAAAATGAAGAAGAACGGACAGAGGCTATGAGCATGCTCTTTGGCTCTGTTGGAGAAAATGCTGTCGTCCTGCCTGTATTCAACTGTGATCATGGTAAAAATATTCACGCAGGAAGAAATTTTCTAACCAATTATAATGTGACAATTTTGGATATTGCTCCCGTTCACATAGGAGATTATGTTATGATCGGCCCGAATACCTTAATCACCACGGTAAACCATCCTCTTTCTCCCCTTGAGCGTCGCAGACATCTTGGCATCGCAAAGCCTGTCAGCATTGGCAATGATGTGTGGATAGGAGGGAATGTTACAATTTTGCCTGGTGTCACAATAGGAAACAATGTAGTAATAGCGGCCGGTGCTGTCGTCACCAAGGATATTCCAGATAATTGTGTTGTCGGAGGTATTCCTGCCAGAGTCAAAAAAAGTATTGAAAATGATATTATAGAAACATAAAGCTCCAGCTGCTGCAGGTCTGTGTATTATCTGTTTTCTGCATGGTAAAATAAAGACTGTACTCTATTGGGTGTCGCTTTTCTATACCGCTTGCAGACAGTAAAGATTACTATCTTAAAGTCGCTCATGTTATGCTAATTAGCATAACATACAAAAACAAAGACGAAAAGAAATCAAGGAACAGCTATCGCAGTTTTTGCGATTTGGCTATATGAGAATCGTAAGATACAAAATCATTGGCAGGTATCAATTCTTTTGTATCTTCTTCTTAAAATCAGAAAAATCTGTCAGGTATATATTCCTTAACGCCTGCCATTGATAACAGAAAAGTCCATCAGATCCAGCCTTCGCGCCGTATCCAATGGACATTTTTGCTTTATAAATCACCCTGCATCACCGGCTTTGCATCAAGAAAGCGCTCATGAAAGGCTCGCTTTTCCACCGGCTTTGAGAAATAAAAGCCCTGAATATTATCTGCCTGAATATCACGCACGACCTTCAGCTCCGCCTGCTCCTCAACCCCTTCCACACAGACGCGAATTCCCACACTGTGACATAATTGGATAACCGCATTGATAAAGCTTTGATGGAAGGAATTTTCATGAATGGCAGATATAAACAGCCGATCGATTTTTACGATATCCGCCGGCATCTGTGACAGCATTCCCAATGAGGAATATCCGGTTCCAAAATCGTCTATAGCAATACGGATTCCCATTTCCCGCAGCTGCTGGAAAGAGCGCTTCAAAGCATCCATTTCGGTCACAAAGCAGCTTTCCGTAAGCTCAATCACGATATGCTCAGGAGATAGCTCTGCCTGCTTCAGTGTCCTGCGTATGAAGGGCAGAAGATCATCATTCAGCATTTGTATGTACGAGAAATTGATATTCATTACAAACTGCGGATTTTCCTGCACCCATTCCCGACAGGTTTTCACCGCCTCCTGAAAGACCCATTTCCCCGCCTGATGGATCAGCCCGGCAGATTCCAGTATGGGGATAAATTCATCCGGCCGTACATTGCCATACTCACTGCTCGTCCAGCGCAGCAATGCCTCTGCCCCCTCCACCTGCATGCTGGCAGCATTGATCAGCGGCTGATATACCAGATAGAAATCCTGCATGCCGCGCAATACACAATTCTGCAGCTGATTCGTAATGGATAAACGGCGGCGCTTGATTTTTACCAGCTCATGGGAAAACTGTGTACACTGATTCTTACCGCGGTATTTACTGGCTTCCAGAGCATTATCTGCATATTTGATCAGATCAAGATAATTATCGCCATCCTCCCAGAACATGGCAATACCTCCCGATACCGTGCAGAAATAACCGGTATTATCAATACGGTGTCTGCGGTTGCAATATGCATGGATGATTTTATACAGCTCACGCACCTGCTTGCGGGTTGCCTGTTCATATACGATAGCAAATTCATCACCATCGAAGCGGTACATCCGTGCAGCAGATGGCAGAAGCCGCTGCATGGTTTGCGAAAACTGACGCAGAACCGCATCCCCGAAGATATGATCATTCAATTCATTGATATGTGAAAAATCATCCAGTCCAAGCAATAGGATTCCACCCTTGCATTGATGCTTCAGCAGCTGTGTTACTGTATTTTCACAGGCTGTTTGTGTGAACAGTCCTGTTATGGAGTCAATTTTCCCCTTGTTTTCCAGGTTGGTTACAATACCGGCAAAAAATATCGGCTCTCCTTGTGCATTGCGTTTCAGCAGTCCTCTGCAAATGACCCAGATATATTCATTTTTCCGATTGCGAACCTGATATTCCACATTATGCTCATCCGTATCTCCGCGCAGCATCGCCGCAATGGAATCATCAAACCGCTGTCGGTCACGTTCATGAACCAGATTTCCCCACAATGGAATCAAGCCAGGGACTATTAAATCAGGAAGATCGAAATCCTGCAGCATATTTTCCGATATCAATGCACGATCCTCCTGCATATTCACAAGATAGATATAATCATCCGTACTGTTGACAATCGTATCATACAGCATCCATGGATCTAACTGAAATTCATCCAGAAGCTCCTTACTGCTTTTCATAGCAACAACCCCGTTTCTACACACAGGCTCCGGCAAAATGGCAGAGATTATTCACCTTTACCAACATTATCACCAGAAACCCCTTTCTTCCTATATCATACCACATCTTTATCAAAAACACGGAACCTTTTTCCAAAAGGAAGGCTATTTCAAATGAATGGAAAGACAATAGAAACAGCCTGTTCATCAATTTAACTTCAAAAAGGTAAAGTGAATCCGTTCTGCATACAGAACGGACATGCATCCCAATCATATGTGGCTCTTTATTTTCATAATCTGATCATGATTGATTCGTATGTGGATGACCTGATTATCATTGGTTCTGCATTTAACCTGCACAGCTATACATATCTGCTTCTTTAAAGAGGCTGCTTTTGTTTGATATTCCAGCAGTGATTCAGCGGGCCGCTTCCTTTTCCCAAATCAAGACCGTCACGCAATGCACCGCTGATATATGCCTTTGCTTTTTCCACTGCTGTCACCATCGCATACCCCTTGGCAAGATTTGAGGCAATGGCACTGGACAGCGTACAGCCGGTACCATGCGTATTCGGATTTTGTATCCTCTCACAGCTTAGCCAGTGCTGCTCCCCCCTGTATACCAGCAGGTCATCACAGCGCTTCATAGAATGACCGCCCTTGATAAGGATATAGCCGTCATAGCTTTGCGCAATTACAGCTGCCGCAGTCTGCATATCCTCTCTGCTTTGAATCCGCATATCTGCTAGAACCTCAGCCTCCGGTATGTTGGGCGTAATGATATCCGCAAGAGGCAGCAGCTCCTCCTTCAACAGCTGTAATGCAGAAGCATTCAGCAGACTGGAGCCGCTGGTGCTGACCATAACAGGATCCACAACGATATTTTCTGCTTTATACTGCTTCAGCTTTTCCACAATGACTGCAATCAGCTCATGCCGAGATACCATACCGATTTTCACAGCATCCGGCCGTATATCGGTAAATACACAGTCCAGCTGTTCTCGCAGAAACTGTTGTGGCACATCCATAATCGCCGTAACTCCTGTGGTATTCTGTGCCACCAGCGCTGTAATTACACTCATCCCATACACCTCATGCGCCATAAAGGTTTTCAAATCCGCCTGTGCCCCAGCCCCTCCGCTCGGGTCAGTTCCGGCAATCGTTAATACATTTTTCATGACAATCTCCTTATTCTATTTGTTTTAGGGAATCCAGCGCCTCATCCGCAAGGCCGCAGATTTCCTTCCATTGTGCCTGATTGGCCGCATCATATACCGCAGTTACGTGATAACCGTTTTCCTTTAATGCTTTTACGGCATGCAGAGCATCCTCTACAAACATGGTTTCTTCCGGATCGGTTTTCAGTTTTCTCACTATGTATTCATACAAACGGCCATCCTGCTTATCATAGGGCAGCTCCTCACAGCTTGCGACAAAATCAAAATATGGCAGCAATCCACAGCGTCTCAGCACCTGCTCTGCAGAGATACGCTCACATGCGGTCAGCACTCCCATACGCACTCCCTTTGCCTTTAATCTTCGCAGGCAGTCTTCCGCTCCCTGCTTGGCAGCAACCTCATGCTGATAGCGATGACGGACGATCGCATAAACCTCCTCACTCATCTGCAAGAAAGAATCTTCAATAGCATAGGCTTCCTTAAGATACAGAATGGCAGCCTTCATCGTCATCGGACGCAGGATTTCACTGAGATTCCCCGCTGCCGGGATTCCCTTTGCTTTCAGATACACCTCTCCTAAATCCCTCCATACCCACATGGAATCCACCAATGTGCCATCCAAATCAAAGATGCAGCCCTTCATATCCTTCATCGTTACCGCCTTCCTTTCAACATATGAAAAAAGGGCTATGCCATGTATGCATAACCCGCGATATTTCCTGCAGTCCCTACGTTGGCATTATCCAAATCAGGTAATCGGTCGAAGTTCACAACTTCCTCTCAGCCTGTTTACAAGCTCCCTTATTTCCATGCCTATCATACCATTCCCTTATCATTTCGTCAATAAAGAGTAAGAAATGCTATGCTTTATCCTTAGCTGTGGTACAATACAGACAGAGGTGATAAAATGGATTTAGAAAAATTCTTTCAGGACTACAAAGAAAAAAAGAGTGCCTATCAAATGGCACTGAGTACCATGTATTTTGATCAGGCTACGATTGCGCCAAAAAACGGAATTCCGTATCGCAACCGCATGACGGCAATTCTTTCCGGTGAGGCGTTTGATCAGATGGCGGATATGGAAAGCATCCGCAAAATCGAAGAGCTGGCAAAGCAGGAAAATCTGACACCGGAACGAAAGAAGGAGCTGCAGCTGCTGTTACGGGAGCTGAGTGATCTGCGTGTACTGCCAAGAGAGCTCTATGTGGATTACCGCAGGACGATAGCCGATAGTGAGGCTGCCTGGCATGAGGCGAAGGAGCAGGATGATTATCAGATGTTCAAACCGCATCTGATTAAGGTCATTGAGAAGCAGAAAGAGGTTCTGTCCTATATTCCCGATAAGAAAAGCGATTATGATTATATGCTGGACAGCTATCAGATCAATACGGATATCGCATATTATGACCGGTTTTTCGATGCAATCCGCAAGGAGCTGCTTCCCTTCCTGAAAAAGCTGCTGAAGGAAGGAACGCCGATTGATGATTCCCCACTGTTTGCCTCCTTTCCTGTAAGTGAGCAGGAAGCCTTCATGCAGGAGCTGCTCGATTATATGAAGGTCAATGACAAGGAATGCTATATGACTACAACGGAGCATCCGTTTACGGATTTCTTCTCTGCACATGAGGCGCGTATTACCACACATTACCATGAGCATAATGTCATGTCTTCCATTTTTTCAACAATTCATGAATACGGACATGCACAATACGGCCTGCAGGTGAAGGAAGCGTATGAGGGAACATCTCTGTTTAGTGAAATCGGCACTGCCATGCATGAATCCCAATCCCGTTTTATGGAAAACCATATTGGCAGAAACCGCGCTTTCTGGGAAGTGAATTATCCAAAGCTGCAGAAGCATTTTCCAAAACAGCTGGAGGCGGTATCACTGGATGATTTCATGAAAATGATCAATGTATCACGTCCTTCCTTTATTCGTACAGAGGCGGATGAGCTGACCTATCCGATTCACATTCTGATCCGCTATGAGCTGGAAAAGGAAATTTTCAACGGTACGGTGGATTATGATCACCTGGATACGATGTGGAATGATAAATATGAGGCGTATCTGGGAATCCGCCCTGAGCATGATAAGGAGGGGATTTTACAGGATATGCACTGGGGTGGTGCATTGCTGGGATATTTCCCTACGTATGCGCTGGGAAGTGCATTTGCCGCACAGTTCTATCACCAAATGGAACAGGATATAGATGTGGAGGAAGCATTGCGCAGCCAAGCCTTTGAACAGATCAGCGGCTGGCTGAAGGAGAATATTCATCAGTACGGTGCATACAAGGATGCGGATGAGCTGATGATGGATGTATGCGGGGAGGCATTTGATCCGAAGTATTACATCGACTATCTGAAGAATAAATATGCAAAGCTGTATCAGATAACTGCTGAGTAAGGATTGCTTGAAGAAATCACTGTTAAAAACCAAAACGAAATATGTATGTACTTCTTTTGGTTTTTTTCTTGCTTGCAATATTGCAGTCAAAACAGTTAGCTATCAACGGTTAAAGCCCGCCATATTCTTATGCATTTCCCACCTTTTGAACAATTCCGTTCAGCAATTACAAAGCAGAATTTTTTTATTCAGTTGAATCTGAAAAAGGAAGAACAGTTGTGAAAGGAAGCATCTAAATAAATCAAAGAAAAAGCCGAAAGGATATGCGTTTTAAGCTCCTTTCGGTTTTATATTTTTATAGCATCATGTTTTACTACACCATCTCTTCTGGTATTTCATCCCTCTTTTTCCTTCAATCGACTATTTGCATATAGTTCTTTTCCATTTGATTTTATCAGATTAGCATACCAATAGAAAGAATCCTTTCGTATCCTTTTATAACTGCCATTTCCATAATTATCTGCATCCACATATATAACACCATATCGTTTTTTCATTTCACATGTACCCTGTGAAATTATATCAATAGGTCCCCACATCGTATATCCCATGACATCAACGCCATCTTTAATTGCTTCCTTTATAGCTACGATATGCTTACACATATAATCAACCCTGTATTGATCATGAATCTTTCCGTCCTTACTTAGGACATCATCAGCACCAAGTCCATTCTCAGCAATCAGAATCGGTAGCTGAAACCGGTCATAAAGCTTATTCAACACGATTCTCAATCCTGTAGGATCAATAGGCCAACGCCAATCACTCACTTCCAGGTAGGGATTGAGTTTATCCACCATAATAACACTATTTCTATGCTCACTCTTTTGTTTGATATGTGAAGAGATATAACTCATATAATAGCTAAAGGAAATAAAATCGACAGTTCCTGTTCTTAATATTTCCTCATCCTCTGTATTCATTTTTATATGTATATTATTCTCATGAAAATATCTTGCCATATATGACGGATAATATCCCCTTACGGTAACATCTAGATAAAACATATTCAATTGATTTTCATGCAATGCTTCATACACATCTGCGGGATGGCAGGTTTCAGGGTAAGGATCTATGACTGCAATCATGCTTCCTATGCACGCATCCTGAATTATCTTCTTACATAAACTCACAGCTAATGCACTGGCAATCAACTGATGATGAATTGCTTGATATTCCACTTCAAGAATATTATTCGTTTTAGCTTTTTCCAGTAACACCCCACCGCCAACATAAGGTACGGTAGTCATTTGATTCATCTCGTTAAAAGGAATCCATCTTTTAACCTTATTTTTATATCGCTTGAACACTACCTCACAATATTTCAAGTAAAGGTCTATGGTTTCTCGGCTTTCCCAGCCATTTAATTTCAAGGTTATTTCTATTGGCATTTCATAATGCGATAATGTTACAATCGGCATAATATCATGCTTTAAGCACTCGTCAAATACTTGATCATAAAACTGAAGACCTTCTTCATTTGGTTCTTTTTCAAATCCCGTTGGATAAATCCTTGTCCATGCAATCGACATGCGATAGCATCGAAACCCTAACTCCGAAAATAACGCTATGTCTTCTTTCCATCTATGATAGAAATCATTTCCGCGATGTTTTGGAAAATTACCCTGGAATCCATTCGTTTTGAAATTCATAATTTCTTCATAGGTTGCATCCATAACAGGTATATGTTTTTCAACAGCTTCCTCACGAAACGGTGTCATATCCGCTGTTGAAAGACCTTTTCCACCTTGTCTAAAGCCCCCCTCCAATTGATTTGCTGCAGTTGCTCCTCCCCATAAAAAATCACTTGGAAAGTTATCCTGATATGCTTTCATTTTACATCCTCCTTATTCATAATGCTATGATATCCTTCTCATTCGACTAAAACAATAGTTAGCAGGAGTATAAAAACAATGTACTAAAATAAATTAAAATTGCTTTATTTAAGCGGAACATTGTAACGCTTTTTAATCATCATCTTTCAATATAGGATTACGAATTATTTTTTTCACACTTCCTCTATTTTTTTCAAAGTCAGTTAAATAATTTTTTCTATTTTGATAATTCACAAAATAATCAGAAGAAAAGTAATAAGAATAAAGAAGATCCATTAAAAAAAGTACAGATATATTGAAACCAAAATCACCGATTTTTGCATTTATTTTTTCCCTTGTGGATGCATATAAGCAGCAATCAGAATATTTTGAAAGCCCGTGATTACCATAAGAAGTAATAGCGATAAATGAAACACCTCGTTTTCTTAATTTTGCTGCGATGTCCAAAACATTTCTTGTTTCTCCTGAATACGATACGAGGATAAATGTATTTTCCTTTTGTGTGAAGCAAGCATGATAATACAACTCATCTATAACGTTTGATACAATAACATTTTTTCCTATTTTTATCATTTTATCTTTAAAAATATCGCATATGCCGATTTGTGCTCCTGCACTATATATATAAATAATCTCAGCCCTTTTTAGTGCATATAACGCTTTATGAAGCATTGCATAATCCATCAAAGATAAAACATCTTCAATCGTTTCCTTGAATAATGCTGCTAATTTATTGGTTATCGTTCTTTCATCATCCTTTTGCTGAAAAGGAATATTGGGATCAATATTTTGAAAGTGTGATGAAAAATATTTTAATTCCGATAAATAGTCTTGCTTAAACATACGATAACCACTATATCCTAGTCTTTGAAAGAATCGTATTACAGTTGCTGGTGATACATAGGTTTTATTTGCTATGGATCGAACAGTTTCATTTTCCAAATCCTCTCCTTTGTCCAGTATAAAGCTTGCTATTATTTTATCTATACTTGAAAAATATTCATTCGTTTTCAACAATTGTGTAAGTAACATATTAACCTCATTTCTATGCGGCACTTCCTCCCTCATGTAAAAACAAAGAAAGCAAGATGCTATCACTTCCGCACATAGCTCTTGCTCACGAATGATTTTAGAAATACTTCTCAATGCTTATCATTTATATTAAGAAAAGCAGTATGCTGAATTTAAAGTAAACTACGATTCTTTTGTCTTTTGGAAATCCTCAATCAGCTTTTTAAACCAGTAATAGCTCTTTTTCGGATAGCGTTTATTATGATCGTCAAAGTCCACTCGAACAAGTCCATAGCGCTTTTCATAGCCGTTGACCCAGCTGTATAAATCCATTGTAGACCAGGCATAATAGCCGCAGACATTACAGCCGTCCTTCATTGCCTCATACATATAATCAATATATCCCTGCATCATTTCAATACGCTCATCATCCGCTACATAACCATCTGCATCCGGTGTTTCATAGCAGCCGTGTCCGTTTTCCGTGATATATACAGGTATATCCCCATAGCGCTCCTTGATTTCCATCAGCGTGTTATACATACATTTCGGATAGATTTCACGTCCCCACAAATTCCGTTTGGTATCCGGATCAATCGTGGTTTCATACCAATCCCGGATACGAATTCCTTCCTTTGCATTGGAGCCGGCACCTTTATTGTTATGGAATACCTCTGTTTCTCCTTCTGTATAGTCTGTAATGTAGAAGCGGTTGTATACGTTAAGACCCAGAAAATCAATTATCCCCTTTTGGAAGGTCAGCATATCTTCAAATTTTATAAAAGAGGTTTCGATCTGATATTCTCTAAGCAACGGGATAAGACTGCCGGGCAGCTCCCCTTTCATTGCAGTATCCAGAATGATGCGGTTATAAAAGAGATCCGCTATGAGCTTGATGCGTTCCTTTTCTTTTGCATCCGGTGCAAGCTCTACGTTGCTGGAATCGTGAACGATACCGATTTTTCCATCCAGCTGCATGTCATGGTAGATGGCAACAGCCTTTGCACTCGCAACTGCTTCATGATAGACTGTTGTGAAATAGCGGTTGAAATCATGACGGTGATTTGGAGGATAATTTCCAACCATGTTACTGCAATAAGCATAATATTTCGGTTCATTGATTGTCACCCAAAGCTTTACACGATCTCCAAAGGCTTCAAAGCAGACCCTCGCATAGGCTGCAAATGCGTCAATGATTGCACGATTTTCCCAGCCTCCTTCATCCGATATGGTCTTTGGAAGATCATAGTGAAACAGCGTAACATTGGGCTCAATCTCCTGAGCCAGACAATAATCAATCACCCTGTTATAGAAATCAATCCCCTTTTGATTGACCTGCCCTATTCCCTGCGGCAGAATCCTTGCCCAGGAAATAGAGAACCGGTAGGTATTCTGTCCTCCTGCCTTGAGCATATCAATATCTTCCTTGTAATGGTGATAAAAATCACAGGATACATCTCCGGTGGCACCATTGATATTTAAGGGATTTCCATGAGAGAAGGCATCCCATTCTCCTTCTCCCTTTCCATCCTCATTCCATGCCCCTTCACATTGATAGGCTGCTGTTGCACTGCCCCATAAAAATTTTTGTTTATTCTTCTGAATCATAGGTTCCTCCATTCTCGCATTCAATACGATGCGCATTCTATTTCTTATTGTTTATTTTCCACAATAAGGGTTCATCATATCCCCTAGCCTTACGGTTTATCCTTCGGGAACCCTTAACTTTTGCCATAGTCTTAGGCACAGGTCAGTGCCAATTCTTTATTCAATAAATACGGACGCAGATACGCTGTAGCCATGCTTGTAGGCAGCACCTCTTCATGAATACGGATACCTAACACATCCTGCATATACGCTCTGCGTTTTTCCATACGGCTCCACATGGCAGGGTAGTTTTGCATGATATCCCTGCGCAGGTCTTCATCCGCCAGCAGTATCCCGCTTTCACAGCTGACTCCGCCATATCCGTCTACGCTTGGAATGATATCGATCTGAAGTAGCATTCCGCTTTTCAGCACCTCTTTGGATGCCGGATACACCGGTGAGGACATCCATTCCTCATCAGCACAGAGATGCCCGGGATTCAGCGTCCAGCCATAAACAGCCTGCGGCAGTACAGCCTCCACTGCATTGTATAATGCTTCGCCGCTCATACCGATCTGTATGCGTTCCAGCCAGGTTTTCACTGCATGGAAATATGGTATTGCGACAGCCTCCAAATACTTCTGTTCTCCAGCTGAAAGCTGCTCGGCACTTTCCACCGCATATCCTCCCCGGCTCTGCAGACCACCCTTAAAGCCGGTTGTAATCGATATTTTATCGCCACACTGAATGATTTTATTTCCCGGATACATATTTGCATGTTCAAAACGCTCACCCGTCGCCATAATCGTTACGACGCTGTGCCGCTGTCCTGCGGCAGCCAGGGATTCTGCGACTTCCATCTCTGTTTTGCCTGCTTCCAGTTTATCCATCGTCTGTAAGATACAGTTTCCCGCCAGGGCAGCTCCAAATTCATAATGAGCTGCTTCATTCGCATTATTGGTTGTCCGTATACCGTTTTCACCGATAAACAGATAGGCCGCGTTTAAAAATTGAGCATCACCGGCAGCTTCCTTTAACGCCTCTACTATAAAATACGGCAGGTCGTAAAGGGCTGTATTGTCTTCCACATGACTCGTGAAATTCTTCCATCCAACCAATCCGATTTTCTTAGCCCTTTGCAGCTCACACTGTGCCAGAATTTCAGCCGCCTTCTTTTCTGTTTTCATCGGCTGGTTCGGTAAGGAAAAATGCGGCATATGTATCGGAGCTGCTTCAATTCTTGCCTTAGCGGCCTTGTTCAGATTCTCATTTCCCAGCACCATATACGCTTTTCCATCCGCATGAAGAATAAGCAAGGCTTCCTCAAAGCGTGGTAAAAAGCCACACAGATATTCAAAATTGCTGCCATGCTCCAAATCCGCATATACGACAACCGTATCAAAGCCATCCTCTTTCATTCTTGATAAAAGATTTGTTTTCCTCTCCTGCATCGTTTCATCACGCAGCGTTACAGGAATTAGATTTTGTTCAATTTCAGGTGCTGCTATTTTTTTTAATGTAATCATATGCTGCTTCCTTTCTATAACTATTTTTATCAATGTACGCAGAAGTACAGAGCATCTGTAAAGCAAGTACTGCCTTATATGCTATATGTGCATCTGCTCTGCTAAATTTCATCCAGCGGATACATCGGACGCATAATGCGTTTAAACGGTATGAGCCTTGTATCCTGTGGTGTTGCACCATCGGTTAATGACATGATGCACAGCTCTCCCTTTGCTTTCATCTCTGGATGAATATAGCCCTGCTTAACGACGATGATATCATAATCATCCCAATCTACACCGCAGGCATCTATCTGATGCTTTTCCACAAAGGAATGATTATTCTCCGTGACCACGATGGTTACCAGCATATCCCTGACATCTACTGTCACCAGACCGCCATAGTCCCCTTCTTCACCGTACATAAAGGTTCCTTCCTGTCTGCCAAATGCACGTATCGTAATAGCAAGCTCAACCGCTTTGGTTAATTCATCGTGGTCCATACCGAGCCGGATGCAAAGACTATCATTTACCTCATGTGCTGTTAACTTCTGATATGCTTTGGGATCATTGATTGCCGCAAACAGGATCCGCTTTTTCAACTCCCTGCAAGTGAGAACCTGACGCAAAATAAAGGTGTTGGCTCCCATAGCACCGGATGTTACATTATCTCCGGAATCTGTGATAAACACTGGCTTTCCCTCAAACTCCAGTGCTGCCTGCAAAGCCTTTTCGGGTGTTTCAGTACGCCCGGTATAATGAAATTCATGACGTTTTTCCCATACGTAGCGCATCAGGGTATCTGCCACTTCCTCGCCATATTCCCGATATGCCTCAGCACTTGGGACAACAACGATTCCACATCCGGCTTCCGGTGCGTCATGGCGCAGATATCCGACATGCCAGGAACAGCTTAAAATCCGTTCATCCTCTTCCAATTTATTCATAAAACGGTTAATCGAGTGAACCGGCTCATCCGATGAAACACTTTGTTCTCCACCCAGAATAAGGGGCAGCTTACGGTAGATTGCCTGGATATGCCTGCGATTGCGTATTTCATCCACCAATGCTTTACAGACAAACTGTACGGTTTCCGGTATATCGGTATGCGGTGCTTCCCGAAAGCTGCGAATGATTGCCGTACTCTCAACATATTCCTTTGTCAGATTGCCATGAGGATCACAGGAGATACCGATTGGCAGATAAGGGCCGACCAGCTCTCTGATACAGCGGACAAGATGATGCTCCCCGGAGCCGATTTCCTCCACATAGCTTGCCCCATGCAAATGAAGGTAAATCCCATCCAGCTCACTCAGATGCTCCTTCACAGCAGTGAGAATACGCTGTTCAATATAATCGAAGCATGCCTTTTTCATAACACCGCTGCAGGCTGCATCCGCACACAAAACAGGAATAACTTCAATATCGTCTGCGTCAAACACATTTCCAAGCTGCATATGCGTAAGAGCATCCTGTCCATAGGACAAAGCCACATTTTCCAGATCACACAGCATCGGCACATTTGCATTCGCTTCCAGAACAAATTTTGCAGCTAAAATTTTCATAAGATTCCTCCCTGATTTTTATTTTCATTACAATAAACCTTTTCCATGCAGAACAAATCCCTGCAGGATGTTAAACAGTTAAATAGATGCTTCCATATCACCCAATGATAGTCCATGGATATTTATGATGGTATCCACGTATAAAAATCCTTTTGCTTTACATATCATCAATCGGGTACATCGGACGCATAATCCGCTTAAACGGTAACCGGGCAGTATCCTGTAAGGTAGCTCCCTGCGTAAGAGACATGATACAGAGCTTGCCTATTTTTTTGAAATCTGGAAAGATATAGCCCTGTTTCACGACGATTACATCATAGGCATCCATGTCAATGCCGGCACTTGAAAACTGATGAAGCTCACAAATCGCCCATCCGGTATCTGCTACCATGATATCAATAGCAGTTCCCTGAATCGTCACATTGACACAATGTCCAAATACCGTATTGTGGTCATGCATCATGAAGCCTGTCAGCACACCGCTGGATTTTACAACTACATCCAGCTCTACGGCTTTACTCATTTCATCCCGATTCACGCCCAGTGTGATATGTGCCGTCTGGCCTTTGGTTAACCCGCTTAATTTTTGATACGCTTGCGGATCGCATATCGTCGCAAACAGGAAGGCTTTCTGCAAGGCATCGACTTCCAGTACCTGGCGCAGAATATACGTATTCCATCCGGCAGCTCCGGAGGTTACATTATCCCCGGAATCGGTGAGGAACACCGGCTTTCCGTCAAATTCCAATACGCTTTGCAAGGCTTCCTCAGGATTTGCGGATTGCCCTGTGTAGTGAAATTCATGTCGCTTATCCCATACATAGCTTGCCAGTCTATCGGCACATTCCTGTGCGTAGGGGAAATCCTGTTCACTGTTTGGAACAACGATAATACCGCAGCCTGCAACATCACAATCATGACGAATATATCCCACGTGCCAGGAACAGCTTAAAATACGCTGATCCTGCTCCATTTCATCCATATAGCGATTGATGGAGCGTACCGGCTCATCACTGGAAACGCTTTGCTCTCCTCCCAGAATCAGAGGCAGCTTACGGTATATGGAATGAATATTGCGTCTGTTTTTCAACAGCTCACACAGCATCTCCGCCACCTTCTGCATGGTTGCATCCGCATCTGTATGCGGAGATTCACGATAGCTTCTTATTATCGTCGTTGCTTCTGCATATTCCCTGCATAAGTTTCCATGCGGATCACAAACAACTGCAATCGGTAAATACGGGCCTGTAATCTTACGAATTTCCTTTAAAATGTGATGATCCCCGGATCCGATACCTTCTACCTCGCTTGCGCCATGCAGCATTAGAAAGATTCCGTCAGCCTCCTGCAAATGGTCCTTTACCGTCTGTATAAATGCGGCCTCGATATAATCAAATGCTGCTTTTTCAACAACACCACCGGCACCAGCATTTGCATAAATAGACGCAATGAGCTGAATTCCATTCTTATCAAATGTCCTTCGCACCCCCATTTTGTTGATGCAATCCTCACCAAATCCGATATCATACTGCTTTATTGTGCATAGATCAGGAATATTTGCATTTGACTCTGTAATAAACTCACCAACGATTACCTTCATAGGCTCCTCCTTTTTCATTCTTGTTTTCAAGTATTACATTTTCCTATAAGAAAGACTTCAACAAATACATATTCGTTAAAGTCCTTTCGTTCATTATCCCTTTACTGTATCTGTTTTTTTAAGAATATAGCTTGTAGCGATAAAGGATACGATGATTGCAACAGCAGCCACAATGAAGTATAAAATAATATTTCCGGTGGAACCATCCGCAGGCAGAAAATAGAAGAAGGATAATAATCCCGGACACCCCCCGACAACATAATTCTGTAATCCGAATATACCTGCGATAAGTCCTGAACAAACCGCACCAACAGCCGTTCCAATCAGACATTTAGGACGCATGATTAAGGAACCGTAAAAGGCAGGCTCCGTAACACCGCAAAGAGCAGTAATTCCGAAAGAGGAAATCATACCCTTTTGCGCTTTATCCTTTAAATGAAATGCCACAGCAAGCGCACTGCCGCCAATACATAAATTTGATACCAGACCCATTACCATATTAAACGGATCATATCCGATTTCCGCTATTGACTGCGCCATAATCGGTGTAAAGGCTTTATCCAGCCCCAGCATAACCATGTAAGGATACAAAGCAGATAGAATAGGCATCGCAATCCATCCGGCTACCTTCATAACAGCCTGAATTGCAGCACCAACAGCATTACTTAATTCTGTACCGATCGGTCCCAAAATAATCAATGTAATCGGTACGACGATAATCATCGTCAGAATCGGCTTTAAGAAATAAACAAACATCTCCGGTATGGCTTTCTTCAGCAGCTTATCCACAAAATACATAACAGCAACACCCAGGATGATTGGGAATACACTGCCTGCATACGATACCGTAGGTACACTTAACCCCAGGAAATCCAGTCCCTTTGCATCACTGCAGACAAATAAAACAGCTCCCAGAAAACCACCCATGATAGGCTCCATGCGTAATGATTTCGCAAAGGAGTAACCAATCCAGATCGGGAAGAATGAAAACCCTGCCGTAAAGATATTCAATAACAGCTGTGCTGTTCCACCATCTGCACTCATTCCAAAATAGTTTACCATCAGGTTTTTAATAGCCAGAATCAAGCCTCCGGTAATCATAGCCGGAATGATTGGCATAAAAATCGCAGCACATTTATTTCCAAATACATTTAGATAGTACATGAAATTCTTTTCCTGATTATCTTCAGCGGAATCATCCGTAAATGCTTCGTTTTCATCCATTACCTTGAATCCGGAAACATCCAGAAAATCGTTGTATGCGTCATTTACCTCAGGCCCGATAATAATTTGTATCTGTCCGGCTTTTTCCACCAGGCCTACAACGCGGTCTTCTTTTTTCAGAGCCTCGATATCGATTATATTCTTATTCTTGTAATGAATTCTCAACCTTGTTGCACAATGTTCGATGAATTTAATATTTTCTAAACCACCTATATCCTTTAAAACACCTTTGGCCATTTCTGTATATTTTGCCATTTAAAATTTCCTCCTTTAATGAAAATAAATTTTCTAAGAGGTTTGGCCGGATTTCCCGTTACCATCCAATGCTATTGCTTTCTACCTAGTATAGATGCGTTACCTGAGATATCTCAGTGGTGATCTATATCCCTTTCTCACTGATTCTTTATCAGAACCTGAAATCAAACACCAGATGCAAAAGCTATGATAAGCCCCAAGTCTTGTTGTTCCTCATGAAACTGTTTTACAGCGATACCTTCGCACTTCGACGATACCATACTTATCCTTTTAAATCAGTGAAAACAGATAAAGCAGATAACAATCGTTCCTGTTTCATATAAATAACTTTGCAACTTTCATTTACGGTGTTTTATTCAGGATTCCAGCTTGTTCTAAACACTGTCCTTTGTTAATTTATTCAAATGAATCAGAAGATATAATTTCTCCTCATCATTTACAATGTAGTTATATTTCTTTTCCAGCATCTGCGCTATTTCATTCACACATGCGTACTGCCGTACACTGTGTTCCTTCATAATTTGAAAAATTTCCTGATTAGCTGCAGATTGCTGTGCGTCGGCTTCCGCATTTACAATCCTTTGTACAAAGAAACGGCAATGTGTAAGAAACAGGTCAAAGTCATAATTGTCCTGTACTTCTATTTTGAAGCATTTCAATACGATATTGTTAATGCTTTCCAAAATGGATGTTATCGTATAAATCTGCATCATATTGGATTTAAACTCCGCATTCACAATGTGTAATGTGATAAAATTCGCTTCATTATCATCGATATGCAGATGGAATGCATTGCGCAGCAGTTCAATAGCGTGCAGTGCAAGCTTATACTCTTCCCTGTAAAGGGATTTTACATTTAGCAGCATTGCCATATCAAAATCAATTCCCATACGGATGCGCTCAATGGTATTCGCTATATGATCTGTAAGCGTCACATAAATACCGTCATCCAAAATTTTTGTACTGTGCTCTTTAAAATAAGCGATGATTTCCTCTGATACCAGGATATAGTCCAATGGTGTGTCCTGTATCATTTTTTCAAACTTATGCTTAGCTTCCCCTTTCAGCTCAAATTTCTTTTCTGCGTTCTCAGCCTGAATTTCATCCCCCTTTTTCATACCGAATACGATACCTTTTCCAACCAGAATAACCTCGTCACCCTTTTCATTGATAACCATGGCGATGTTATTGTTATAAATTTTCTTAATTAGCATAGGTGTACCTGCTTACACAATCTCAAACAGAGGCTCCCCCACTTTGATATCCCCATATACTTCCATCTGTTCAACCTTTTTATTAGTGACGATAATCGGTACAATCACATCCAGATGTTGACTGCGAATCATATCCCAGTCAACCACTGTCAGCAGCTCCCCCTGCTTTACCTGATCTCCAACTCTGGCTTTTGTCTGAAACGGCTTCCCCTTTAAGCCCACGGTATCAATGCCGATGTGGATAAGGATATCAGAACCTTTCTTTGTGGTAATACCAATGGCGTGCTGTGTTTCGTAAATCATCGTTATCGTACCATCCACCGGACTTCGCAGCTCATTTTCTTCAGGTATGACGGCAATACCATCTCCCAGCATTTTTTCTGCGAACATTTCATCCTTAACATTTTCCAGCTTCGTTGCTTTCCCGGTTACCGGGCTAAATAAAATTTCCATACTGCTTCCTCCTTATCAAAGCTTTTAAAAATCTGCATATCACCCTGTTATTTTGTCATTGCATCCCGTTTATCAGCCTTCCTTTCAAAAAGCATTCCTGCTTGTAAGAGTGATAAATCCCTGCTTCATACTTCTATCAGAATACAAAAAAGCAAGACGTTATCATACCAAAAATTGGATTTACAGATAGGTCTTGCTTCCTAAAATCGAATTAAGAATTACAATCCAGTCATTATTTTATCCGCATCTAAAGTATAGCACCTTGCTGAAAGCGTTGTCAATACCAATTTTATGTATATTTTCACATGTTTTCTATGCAGGTATCATCTACTAATCGCATAGAACATATCATACAATATGCAGCATCTAAGTGTGTATAATCCTGTGTATTATTTTCCAGGTTTCCTGCAACGTATTTCCTTTTCTTTGGATAAATGCTATATACATATTCACATTCTGTTGAAAACTGTTAAAGTAAGTGATTTTCTCATCCTGGCATAATCCTATAATCCATGGCATATACTACCTCATGAATGCAACAGGAGGAATCCTATGAGAACCGATAACAATCAGGAATTCGCACTACACGTTCCAAAAGAAAACAAGCCCTGGTTTGAAGGCTGGTATGTTCGTGTTTGTACAAGGGAAATCAGCTTTGCCATCATTTTCGGTCTGCAAATAAGCAGTCAAAAGAAAAGTGCTTTTATCCAATTTCTTGACACTCATACACAAACAAGCCGCTATCTTGAATTTCCATGGAAAGCGGTATGCATTAGGCAGCATCCCTTTGAGCTTTGCTTACAGGAAAACAGGCTTACCTTAAACACGGTTACACTGCGGCTTCCACACCTGCAGGCTGACCTCAGGCATAGCGCACTGACCCCGCTGACAGATTCCCGCTATGCCCCTACCATTATGGGCCCTTTTTCATATGTCCCCATGGAATGCACGCACTCCATCATTTCTCTGCATCATAGCGTTGAAGGGACTCTTTTACTGAAGCAGACACGCTTTGATATTTGCGGTATTGGATATATGGAGAAAGACCGCGGCACCTCCTTTCCCAGCGCGTATGCATGGTTTCAATCCAATTGCAGTGCAGATACTTCCTCCTGCTTCTTTTTTTCATTGGCACAGATTCCTTTTCTTAAAACAACATTTCAGGGCTGTATCTGTGTCCTGATGTCCGGCAGCTGTCAGCTTCGCTTTGCGACTTATTTAGGCTGTCGTGTAACTTGGGATAAAAAGCATCACGAATTGATCCTAAGACAATATCCCCTGAAATTGCGGATACGCTTTTTTGGAGATCAGGGACAGATACTTGCGGCGCCGAAGGATGGAAATATGAAGGAAAGAATATCGGAAACCCTACAGGGGGAGGCTTATGTCACACTTATATGCAGAAACCGGCATATAAAAAGCTGGCATTTCACACAGGGAGGATTGGAGCGCTCCGGGATAACAATATGAGAATACAGCGATTTGCATACGAAAAAAGAGCAGGGTTGTATGGCTAAAATCATCCTTCCCTGCTCCGCTTTATTTTATTAGGGCTTTCAGTCGTTCCACCAGCTGAGCATTTTCATCCTCCGGCATACTGCACATCCCAATCTGTACTGAGGGCTTTGTTTTCCCATGAAAATCACTGCCGCAGGACATCAACAGCTGATGGCGTTTCGCCAGATCATAATAAAACTGTGTCTGTTGTGGCGTATGATAGGAGCTATATACTTCAAATCCATCAACTCCTGCTTCCAAAAGATCATGAATGCGATCAGGATGCTCCTTAGCATTCATGCCGGGATGAGCAACGATGGCAATCGCATGCTGCTGATGCAGCATTTCCACAATAGCAGCTACATCTGGATATATAATTTCCACATATGCCGGTTTTCCTGGCGAACAGATATCCCAGTAGAAATTGACAAAGGGATTATCACTGCGCTCTCCACCCGAATAATACGGCTGCAGATGTGGATTTTTTTTATCTGTATCATATTCCATCGCAGCCTCAGCGATTGCTTCTCCGGTTGTAATTCCTCCCGGACTCAGCTCCTGTATACGCTTTTCATCAAAATCAATTCCCAGCTTTCGTACCAGCTGTTTGCGCTTCCTGCTTGCTTCCCGCTCCTGTGATGCCACATGCTCCTCAATTTCGTCAAACACCGGGTGATGCACATCAATACCATATCCGAGAATATGATATCCAATATTTTGTGAAACAGCGTCGATTTCAATGGCAGGAATGCAGGTAATACCATATTCTGCCTGGTGATGAAGGGCTATACGGCTGCCTCTTACACTGTTATGATCTGCCACTGCCATCATATCCAGTCCGGCTTTTTTGCACATTTGAAGTAATTCCGTTGGTTCATATTGTCCATCGTCGCTATAGCGTGAATGCATGTGAAGATCCAGTTTTATCATAGGGATGCACCTCTTTCTTTTCGTATAATCTGATCAAATAGCTCTCTGGCGGCAATCGCCTGAACACCGAGAGAGAAATCCTCGTGTATATCGTTTCTCAGAATGATATCCGGCGGTGTAAGCACCTTCCATTCTGTTTTCATGATGCTGATCAGCTGCTTCAGCAATGCTTCTGTCATCGTATCACAATAAATCAGAAGTGCATGAGGATCATACATACAGGCAATGCTTTGTATCAGCAGATCCATATTATGCAGCTGTTCCTCATCGCTGAGATTTTCTTTCGTCCAATTAACACCAAGCGGCAGCTGGTCCAGCTCACCGACCATATGATTGGCACCGCGATAGATATCTCCCCGGATATAGACCGCTGATCCAGGGGAGTATTTTCTTGGAAAATATAGTCCGGCTGTACATTCCTGGCGGATATTCTGACGCTGGCAGTATCCGAATAAGGCCGCATTGATATCATTTTCGATAAGCACCGGTATCTGATAGGTGCTGCGAAGTCTGGTAAACAGCTTTTGCGACTGAAAGACTGCATAATCCATGACCTTCAGCTTCCCCTTATGTTCGGTTCCCGGAATACCGAATACCATTACCGATATTGTAGGATATTGCTTCATCAGTTGTGAAATAATTTGTTCCAGCTTATCCGCATCGAGTTCCTCTATGCTATACCTGGCGGATGACAGAAGCTCCTGAAAGAGGTCATGTACCTCCAGATACAGCTGCTCTTTGCCATTGTGAACATACATATATGCAGTCAATGCCATTTTATATCGTTCATTATAGCGGTATTGACACGCCGGCCGGCCTCCGCCAGAGGGCATCATTTGATCCTGCTGTACTTCACCAGTTTCCAGCAGCTCATTCAACAGGGAATTGACACTTACGACACTTAAACCGCTCAGCTTGGCCAGCTGCGGCTTAGTCGCACAGCGCTGATTTAAAAACACACCCCGTAATACGGACAAATTTTCATTTTTCATTTGTATAGGATTCCAGGCCAAGGTATCACCCCCTCTTATTAAAGAGTCTTTATTAAGTCACTTATACTGTACAGGATGTCATTTGAAATGTCAACTGTTTTATTTCAGTTAATGATCTGCCATATTCAAATGCAAATGCTCTTATTACCCGATATAAAAAACATAGCATCACCAATATCTGATAATGCTATATCTTCTTATTATCGATTGACTGTTGCGGTTGTGATCGTTAAATCAAGCTTATCTGTACGAGTATCTGTCTGTAAGTAATTGTCATGGCTTCTTATTTTAATTCCATTATATGTTATCTGTTAGGAAATTCAATACCTATATGACAGAAATGACTATTGACGATAACTTAATTGCAATCAAATGCCTTTCATCTTTCAGCAGTAAGAAACTGCCTTATAGATTGTGATATCCTATAAAGCAGATCTTAAAACATGTTTAGATTTAATTATTCATCATTATCTGTTATTTTCTGTTTTAAATCACTGAGTGTATCGCAGGTAAACAGCTGTTCTGATATCAAAATGAGCTGTTCTGATGTAAGCGTCTTTAACCATTCAGTGGCATCCTCATGATATTTTTTCTCAATCATCTGCTTTAGAAGCAACCGTTCTCCTTCTTCCTTTCCTTTTCTAATACCTCTTTCAATTCCCTGTTCTAATCCTTTCTCTAATCCTTGTTCAAGCCCTTTTTCAAGGCCCTCTTTATAGCTGTCATTTAGACCATTGCGATAGCGTGCTTCTCCCATCTGAATTGCCATTGCCGTTGACCATAGCTTGTCATTTTTCTGCATTTCCTTGTACTTTTCCACGAACACTTTCACCAGCCTTTCCT
>ENA-OWPN01000494-OWPN01000494.1-human-gut-metagenome-genome-assembly--contig:-NODE-494-length-53897-cov-5.959567_pt1 | contig 53897 bp, 45 predicted proteins | sample MGYA00248266_ERZ651850 | MGnify/ENA primary metagenome ERZ651850 (study PRJEB26924, sample SAMEA4378296) | human gut metagenome | biome: human gut; feature: human-associated habitat; material: faeces... | reverse complement strand
TAACTCCGGTTCTTCGTTATGCCGGTGGTGAAGCATGGGGAACATCTTACACTTATCAGGGTGAGAAAGTAAAAGGTAACAATCAGGTTATCCCGCAGAAAGAAGGTGCTAACGTAACCATGAAATCTGCTTTCACTTACAAACCTGAAATGAAAAAATCAGAATTGTATCTGACTTTCGATGCAAAAATCAAAAACAAAACAGTTAAATTACCGGACGTAAAGATCGGTGAAGGAGTAATCGCAACTTCTGAACTGGCTGACGCTGCTACTGCAACTGCTGCTATCGCTGCTGACAAATTCCAGCGTATCATCAAAGAAGCTCACGATGCTAACATCATGTTCTTGATCCAGCAGGCTGAACTTCGTTCAAAAGAACTGAACTCTACAGCTATCAAAGATTGGAAAGACCTGGTAAAAAATGCTGACGAAGCTCCTAACCAGAATGTAGCAATCGAAATCTCTGCTTATGCTTCTCCTGATGGTGGTGTTAAACTGAACACAGGTTTGGCTGAAAGACGTGAAGGTAATACTTCTAAATATCTGGCTAAAGAATTGAAGAAAATGAAGGTGGATGCTCCGGTTGATGCACGTTACACTGCTCAGGACTGGGAAGGCTTCAAAGAATTGGTATCTGCTTCTAACCTGCAGGATAAAGACCTCGTATTAAGAGTTATCTCTATGTACCAGGATCCTGAAACAAGAGAAAAAGAAATCAAAAATATCTCTGCTGTATATTCTGATTTGGCAGAAACTATCTTACCTCAGTTGCGTCGTTCTCGTTTGACTGCTAATATCGAAATCATCGGTAAGTCTGACGACGAAATCAGCGCATTGGCTAAGAGCAATCCTTCTGAACTGAACATTGAAGAAATTCTGTATGCTGCTACTCTGACTAACAACGATGCTGAAAAGATGGCTATCTATACAAAAGCTTCTGAACTATATCCTAACTGCTACCGCACTTGGAACAACATCGGTATGATGGCATTCAAGGCTGGCGACTTGGCAAAGGCTGAACAGATGTTCAACAAATCTAACTCTGTTAAAGCTAACAACGAAGCTAACATGAACTTAGGTCTTATCGCTCTGACTAAGGGTGACCAGGCTAAAGCTCAGCAATTGTTCGGTAACGCTGCAGGTGTAGCTGAATTAGGCGAAGCTCTGGGTGTTCTTTATCTGGAACAAGGCGAATATGCTAAGGCTGTTAACTCTTTCGGTTCTGTTAAGACAAACAACGCTGCTTTGGCTCAGTTGTTAGTAAAAGATTACAGCAAAGCTTCTCAGACTCTGAATGCTGTTGCTAATCCTGACGCAACCACTTCTTACTTGAAAGCTGTTGTAGCTGCTCGTACAAACGACGCTAACGGCGTTGTAAGCAACTTGAAAGCTGCTATCGCAAAAGACAAAGCTCTGGCTAAAGAAGCTGCTATCGACCTGGAATTTGCTAAATATGCAACTAACAGCGAATTCGCTAACTTGGTTAAGTAATTAGTATATTACACAATCCTATATAAAAGGCTGTCTCCTTCCGGAGATGGCCTTTTTTATTGCCTTACTGCCAACAAGAAAAAAAACTCGCCGGATATTTTATTATTAATCAGAAAGTTGTATCTTGCACTAACTAATCTGAGGCATTATGAAGCGACTTGTTATTTTTCTGATTATCTGCATCGGAAACCTGCCAGGATTCAATGGGACGGCACAGGAAGCCCCGGTCGACAGTTCACAGTTTCTGTTACGAAGCTTTGAAAACGGGTATGTGTATTATAAGGACGGACGAACATTCACCGTCCCCCTGAACTACAGTTTGCTGATCAAGAAATTCCTGTTTATCGACCAACATGACGATAATGCAATCAAAGAGTTCTCGGAACCTGAAATGGTAGCCACCATCAAGATCGGAGAAAGGACATTCCTTCCTACCAAAGACGGTGCAACGGAAGTGCTTCAGAAAGATCCTCCTATCTTCGTTCAATACAGAGGCTCGTTAAAATGGGAAGGTAAACGGGTTGGCTACGGAGGCCGCTCGGAAACATCGGCAGTCGAAACTTATTCGACATTCCAGTCCGGAAGCACTACACATAAACTGGAAACAGAAAAGCTGATCCTAACCCGCATCGACAAGATTTTCCGGATAGAGCGCAAAGGAAAACAATACCGTTTCATTAATGAAAAACAATTCCTCAAAGCATTCCCGGATCAAAAAGAGAAACTGAAGAAATATGCGGATGACAACAAGATAGACTTTAACGATATCGAAAACGTCCTGCAAATCTATAATTACGCATCGACATTATAAAATAAAAGCCGGATACACATCAACAGTGCATCCGGCTTTACTCATATTATATATGTACTATTATCTACCCTGACGTTTACGTTCTGTTTCATCCAAAATGATCTTACGCATACGCATATAATTCGGAGTGATCTCCACATATTCGTCTGCCTTGATATATTCCAGCGCATCTTCCAGGCTGAATACCAAAGGAGGAGCCAATGATACTTTATCATCAGAACCCGAAGCACGCATATTGGTCAGCTTCTTCGACTTCGTAACATTCACAACCAGGTCACCTTCTTTTGTATGCTCACCTACGACCTGCCCGGCATAAACTTCTTCCTGCGGAGAGATGAAGAAACGTCCGCGTGACTGCAGGTTATTCAAGGCATAAGCAAACGCTGTGCCTGTTTCCATGGCAATGATAGAACCATTGTTACGACGTTCGATATCACCCTTCCAAGGCTGATATTCCAGGAAACGATGTGCCATGATTGCTTCACCGGCAGAAGCGGTCAGAACAGCATTGTTCAAACCGATGATACCACGTGAAGGAATATTAAATTCAAGATGCATACGGTCGTTCTTACTTTCCATCATCGTCATTTCCCCCTTACGCTTGGTCACCATATCAATGATACGGCTGGAAGATTCTTCCGGGAGATTGATAGTCAGCTGTTCAACCGGCTCACATTTTACGCCGTCTATCTCTTTGATGATAACCTGAGGCTGTCCTACCTGCAATTCGTAACCTTCACGACGCATTGTTTCGATCAATACGGACAAATGAAGTACGCCACGACCATATACCAGCCATGAATCGGCAGAGTCTGTCGGGACCACACGCAAGGCAAGGTTCTTGTCCAACTCTTTCTGCAAACGTTCGAAGATATGACGTGATGTCACGAACTTACCGTCTTTACCGAAGAACGGAGAGTTATTGATCGTGAAGAGCATAGACATGGTAGGCTCATCAATAGCGATCGTAGGCAGCGGTTCCGGTTCATTAACATCGGCAATCGTTTCACCGATCTCAAAACCTTCGATTCCGATCAAAGCACAGATATCACCTGATTGAACAGAAGATACTTTTGTACGGCCTAAACCTTCAAAGACATCGACTTCCTTAATCTTGGATTTGACCATCGATCCGTCACGCTTGCACAGCATAACGTCCTGTCCTTCTTTCAGCTCACCCCGGTGAACACGTCCGACAGCGATACGTCCGACATATTTAGAATAATCCAGTGATGTGATCAACATCTGAGGAGTTCCTTCCAGCACTTTCGGTTCCGGAATATATTCAATGATGGCATCCAGCAATGCCAGAATATCCTCTTTCGGCTCTTTCCAGTCGGTCGACATCCATCCCTGCTTGGCAGAACCATAGATTGTCGGGAAGTCCAACTGTTCTTCCGTAGCATCCAGGCTGAACATCAATTCGAAAACCATTTCCTGCACTTCCGACGGACGACAGTTCGGTTTGTCTACCTTATTGATAACCACAATCGGTTTCAGTCCCAGCTGAATTGCTTTTTGTAATACGAAGCGGGTCTGAGGCATCGGTCCTTCAAACGCGTCGACCAGCAGCAAGCAACCATCGGCCATGTTCAATACACGCTCTACTTCACCTCCGAAGTCAGCGTGACCCGGAGTATCAATAATATTGATTTTGTAATCTTTATAATTAATAGAGACATTCTTGGCCAAAATCGTAATTCCTCGTTCACGTTCCAAATCATTGTTGTCCATGAACTGATCCGGTTCTGCCTGTCCTTCACGGAAAAGCTTACCGGCTAATAACATCTTATCCACAAGCGTCGTTTTGCCGTGGTCTACGTGCGCGATAATCGCGATGTTTCTGAGTTTTTGCATCGAAGACTAATTTATTGGCTGCAAAAATACGACATTTTTACGATATATATATGTCATTCATGTCTCAAAATACAAAAAATAAGATGAAAAGTATTGTATATCTCAAAGGAATGCCTACCTTTGCATCCGCTTAGATAATATAGTATCAATTTATTAAAGTAAAAAGAATCATGTTTTTAGATTCAGAAAAGAAAAAAGAAATTTTCGAAAAGTATGGTAAATCTGCTACTGACACAGGTTCGGCAGAAAGCCAGATCGCTTTGTTCACAGTTCGTATCGCACACTTGACAGAGCACCTGAAAAGTAATCACAAAGATTACAGTACAGAAAGAGCATTGAAGATGTTGGTTGGTAAACGTCGTCGTTTATTGGACTATCTGATCAAAGTTGATATCGAAAGATATCGTGCTATCATCAAAGAGCTTGGTATCAGAAAATAAGAAACTACTTCTCCGGAAGTTACAAAAGGGCAACTCAAACAAGGGTTGTCCTTTTTTTCTTTCAGCAAATTACATGGTAAAATAAAATATTAATGTAAATTTGCGGCGTTTAGTTACAAATTAAAAGAAAATCTAAAATAAACATACTTATGGGAAACAACAAAATCATCGGAGCCAAAATTAAAAGTATCCGTGAATCAAAACAACTGTCCGTTGAAGAAGTAGCCGAACGTTCCGGCCTTGGTATCGAACAGATCGAACGCATAGAAAGTAATGTAGACTTTCCGTCACTGGCACCACTTATCAAAATAGCACGGGTACTCGGTGTCCGTCTGGGAACATTCCTCGACGACCAGTCAGAACTGGGTCCGGTCATTTGCCGTAAGAAAGACAGCAACGACTCCAACAGCATCGGCTTTACCAACAACTCGATGGAAAACCGCAAGCATATGGAATATCACTCTCTGTCACAGGATAAGTCCGGACGACATATGGAACCGTTCCTGATTGATGTTTCTCCATCAGAAGAAGGCGTTGATTTCGTTCTTTCCACACACGAAGGCGAAGAATTTATTTATGTATTGGCGGGCGTGGTTGAAATAAACTACGGGAAGAATACCTATTTACTGGAAGAAGGCGACAGCATCTATTATGATTCTATCGTTGCACACCATGTTCATGCTGCAGCCGACAGCACTGCTAAAATACTTGGAGTTGTTTATACCCCGTACTAATTGACCGAAGAATATGGAAATACAATTACAGGATAAGACTTTAGGTCAATGGCTGGAACATTGGGCCACTACTACGCCGGACAAGGAATACGTGGTTTATTCCGATCGCGACCTGCGTTTCACATGGAAAGAGTTTAACGAACGCGTAGACCGGATGGCAAAAGGTATGTTGTCCATCGGTATCGAACATGGTACACACGTAGGTATCTGGGCAACCAATGTGCCCGACTGGCTGACATTCCTTTATGCAGCCGCCAAGATCGGCGCCGTTGCCGTTACGGTAAATACAAACTATAAGCAGAACGAACTGGAATTTCTCGTTGAGAATGCCGACATACATACAATGTGTATCACCGACGGCGTATTCGACGGAAGTTATGTAGATATGATGTACTCCATGCTTCCCGAGCTAAGGGAGTCACAACGCGGATACCTGAAAAGCAAGCGTTTCCCGCGACTGAAGAATGTGGTTTATATCGGCCAGGAGAAATACCGCGGCATGTACAATACACCGGAATTATTGCTGCTGGGTGAAAATATCAGCGATGACAGACTGGAGGAAGCTAAAAAGCTCGTCAACTGCCATGATGTTGTCAACATGCAATACACCTCCGGTACGACCGGTTTCCCGAAAGGGGTCATGCTGACGCATTATAACATTGCCAACAACGGTTTGCTGACCGGCGAACATATGAAATTTACTGCCGACGACAAACTTTGTTGCTGCGTTCCCCTCTTCCACTGCTTCGGCGTGGTGTTGGCTTCCATGAACGTACTGACACACGGCTGTACACAGGTGATGGTCGAGAAATTCGACCCGCTGGTCGTGCTGGCTTCCATCCACAAAGAACGTTGCACGGCTCTTTACGGCGTACCGACCATGTTCATTGCCGAACTGAATCATCCGATGTTCCCGATGTTCGACCTGACCTCACTCCGCACCGGTATTATGGCGGGTTCACTTTGTCCGGTCGAACTGATGCGCCAGGTGGAAGAGAAAATGTATATGAAGGTAACCAGTGTATACGGCTTGACGGAAACATCTCCGGGCATGACCCACTCCCGTATCGACGATCCGGCAGAGGCACGGCATAACACGGTAGGACGTGACTTCGAATTTACGGAAGTCCGCGTTATCGACCCGGAAACCGGCGAAGAATGTCCTGTCGGTGTACAAGGGGAAATGTGTAACCGCGGTTACAACAACATGAAAGGTTATTACAACAACCCTGCCGCCACAGCCGAAGTAATCGATAAAGACGGTTTCCTTCACAGCGGCGACCTCGGTATAAAAGATGAAAATGGATATTACCGTATTACCGGCCGTATCAAGGATATGATTATCCGCGGTGGAGAAAACGTATATCCGCGCGAGATAGAAGAGTTCCTGTATCACCTGGAGGGTGTGAAAGACGTACAGGTAGCCGCCGTTCCGTCCAAGAAGTACGGAGAGGAAGTGGGCGCTTTCATCATCCTGCACGAGGGTGTAACAATGACAGAAGATATAGTAAAGGACTTTTGCCGCGGCAAGATCGCTCGCCATAAGATACCGAAATATATTTTCTTCATCGATACATTCCCGATGACAGGTAGCGGCAAGATCCAAAAATTCAAACTGAAAGACCTGAGTCTGAAGTTACTTGCCGAACAAGGTATTACGCCGGTATAAAAAACAGACATAGACCTATCAACCAACCGATTACAGTTTCCTCGTAATTCCGTGCTTAGGAAACTCCAGTTTCCTGCGCGGGGAACTGCAATTTCCTGCCGAGGGAACTAGCGTTTCCTGCCTTGGAAACTGTAGTTTCCTAAGCAGGAAATTTTGAAGACACCAGGGGATGATTATGTTTGTCCCCAGGAATTATCTGAACAACCTAATAATTTCTTATCTTTGCCACACATTCAAAATAAGTATTATTTATGTCACAATTATTTCCAACTAATCTGCCTTATAAAGTGGCGGATATGAGTTTGGCTGACTTCGGTCGCAAAGAGATCGAGATCGCCGAACACGAAATGCCGGGACTGATGGCTCTGCGCCAGAAATATGCCGATCAGAAACCTCTGAAAGGTGCCCGTATCACCGGCTCACTGCACATGACCATTCAGACTGCAGTGTTAATCGAAACATTAGTTGCGTTGGGAGCAGATGTACGCTGGGCAAGCTGTAACATCTTCTCTACACAGGACCATGCCGCAGCGGCTATCGCAGCCGATGGCGTTCCCGTTTTTGCCTGGAAAGGTGAAACGCTGGAGGAATACTGGTGGTGTACTGACATGGCACTCCGTTTTCCTGACGGAAAAGGTCCTCATATGATTGTTGACGATGGCGGAGATGCCTCTTTGCTGGTTCACATGGGATACCGTGCCGAAGATAACGCCGAAACGATCAATCGTAAGGGTGGCAATCACGAGGAACAGGTAATTCTGGATACTTTACACCGTATCCTGGAAGAAGATAATCAGCGCTGGCATCGTACAATCGCCGAGATGAAAGGTGTTTCGGAAGAGACAACTACCGGCGTACACCGCCTGTATCAGATGATGGAAAAAGGTGAACTGCTGGTTCCGGCCATCAATGTAAACGACTCGGTAACGAAATCCAAATTCGATAACCTGTACGGCTGCCGCGAATCATTGGCTGACGGCATCAAACGTGCTACTGACGTAATGATAGCCGGTAAAGTCGTTGTCGTTGCCGGCTATGGCGATGTAGGTAAAGGTTGCGCCCATTCCATGCGTTCTTACGGAGCTCGTGTACTGGTGACGGAAATCGACCCGATCTGTGCTTTGCAGGCTGCAATGGAAGGCTTCGAAGTAACAACGATGGAAGATGCCGTAAAAGAAGGTAATATCTTCGTTACGACAACCGGTAACTGCGACATCATCACGATCGAGCACATGACACAGATGAAAGACCAGGCAATCGTTTGTAATATCGGTCATTTCGACAATGAAATACAAGTTGAAAAACTGGTGAACTACCCCAATATCCAGCACACCAACATCAAGCCGCAGGTCGACAAATATACTTTCCCGACCGGAAACTCTATCTTCCTGCTGGCAGAAGGCCGTCTGGTTAACTTAGGTTGTGCAACCGGCCACCCGTCATTCGTGATGAGCAACTCGTTCACCAATCAGGTACTGGCACAGATGGATTTGTGGCAGATGGCTTATGAAGTAGGTGTTTACCGCCTGCCGAAACGTCTGGACGAAGAAGTTGCCCGCCTGCATCTCGAACGGATTGGCGTGAAACTGTCTAAACTGAGTCCTAAACAGGCCGAGTATATCGGGGTTCCGGTAGAAGGTCCGTATAAGGCTGATCATTACAGATACTAATTCAATTGACAGTTGACAATTGACAGTTGACAATTATTCCGGCTTCCAGCCTATTGAATTTCAAATTTAAAACCTAATTGTTAATCATCAATTGTCAATTGTCAATTGTTAATTGTCAATTTTAATGGATACAGCAACATTATCACTTATTATACCCGTATATAACCGTCCGAACGAGGTTGATGAGTTACTGGATAGTCTTACCAAACAAACAAGGACAGACTTCGAGGTAATCATTGTCGAAGACGGTTCAAAGGAAACCTGTAAACATATTACAGACAAGTATGCGGACAGACTGGCTGTATATTATTATTTTATCCCGAATGGTGGTCCGGGGAATGCCCGCAATCACGGTGCAACCAAAGCCAACAGCGATTACCTGATCGTTCTGGATTCCGATTGCATTTTGCCACCGGGTTATATCGAGGCTGTACATAAAGAACTTCAGAAAACCGGGGCCGATGCGTTCGGCGGTCCGGATAAAGCATCGGACAGCTTTACCGATGTGCAGAAAGCCATCAATTATTCGATGACCTCTTTCTTTACCACCGGAGGTATTCGCGGCGGAAAAAAGAAAATGGACAAGTTTTATCCCCGCAGTTTTAACATGGGGATCCGGAGAAGTGCTTATGAAGCATTAGAAGGCTTTTCTGCCATGCGCTTCGGAGAGGATATAGATTTTAGTATACGTCTTTACAAAAACGGTTATAAAGTATGCCTGTTCCCGTCTGCCTGGGTATTCCACAAGCGCCGGACAGACTGGAAGAAATTCTTCCGTCAGGTATATAATTCAGGTATTGCACGTATCTCTTTATTCAAGAAGTATCCGGATTCTTTGAAGATAGTACATCTACTACCTGCTGTTTTCACGTTGGGAACATTGTTTTTTCTTATCGGAGCGTTTTTCTGCAAATGGAGTTTATTGCCTCTGTTGATCTATTGCGTGCTGATATTCCTGGATTCATCTTACCAGAATAAAAACTGCAAGATAGGATTCTTATCTATCATAGCCTCTTTTGTACAGCTCATCGGTTACGGCAGTGGCTTCCTGGCAGCTGTATGGAATCTGTTGATATTGAAAAAAGAGAAATACTCAGCATTCCAAAAGAACTTTTATAAATAAAAAAAGCCGGGATTCACTTCAATCTGAATCCCGGCTTTTTTATGATTTAGCTTTTTTCTTCTATTCCTTGGTCTTACTTTCTTTCCTGTATGTCCAATACGACCATCCTATAGCAGCCAACAGCAATAACAGGATCAGGAATGAGCTATAAGCCGATACATTGGCTGCCAAAACATATGTGTCCGGATAAAATTCGAAAACAACCGTATGTTCACCTGCCGGAACTACCATTCCGCGCAAGATCCAATCGACCCGGAAATGCGGAACTTCTTTTCCATCCACATAAGCTTTCCAACCCGGTTGGTAATAGACTTCGGAAAATACAGCCAACTGATCGGAAGCGGCTTTCGTTTTATAGGTCAAACGGCTCGGACGATATTTTTCCAATACAATCGAAGCTGTCGAATCTTGTTGAGGAGTAAAACCTTCCAGGTCTTTCGCAAAACGTTTATCCACAACAGCCGTTTCCAACGGATTGATCGTATTCAACGCATCTATCTCTGCATCCGCATTCTCCACAATTTCCACCTTATCCACAAACCAGGCATTGCCAAAAGCATACGGGTTACGGATCGGAGCCTGATCCGGATTATAGATGATATAGCGGGTATTCAGCATGTTCAGAGATGGAGAAGCTGCTAACACAGCATAAATATCATCTACCGACTGGGCTTTTTGTAAAGCACCAACTATATTCCTGTATTCAGGATCTAAACGATGATCGATCAGTTCCTGATATCTACGTAGTTTAACGGCATGATATCCTCCGATAGAATGATGGAAGTAAGAGACATTGGTATCCTGCCACGGATTATTCAAACCGAACACACGGAAAGATTCATCCGTATCCTTCAATATCTCCTTATCCGCAACTGTCTCCTTATAGGTCTCCTGCGGTTTATCCTTGACATAATTACTATCATTCAGATAACGATGGTCTACAGTCCATAAATCGACCAGTATCAGTACCGCAATGCCTGCACTCACAAACATGCCTGTTGTTTTCTTGTTCCCGGATTTCCAGAACCAAACAAGGAGTGCAGCCCCTAAGAGGATAAAGATCAACGAGCGCAATGCATCGGCTGAAGCCAAAGAAGCGCGGTCCATCAACAGAGCTGTATAATACCATTCCAGTACCTGATTCTGAAACTGTGCATCATAAGCAGACTGGAAGTTCAGTAATAGCGTCGGCATTAACCAAAGTATCAAACAGAGACCTCCGGTCAGTCCCAAAGACCAAAAGAAACCTTTTTTCAAACGGGCTTCTTCCACCTTTTCCGCCAAAATTTCCTTTAATCCCCAAATACCTATAATCGGGAATACCAGACCAGGAATTACCAGCGCCATCTCTACCGTACGGAATTTATTATATAATGGCAGATAGTGGAACATGAAATCATTGAATGCATCGAAATTACGTCCCAGTGCCAGGAATGTCAGAAAGACAGATCCGCCCAGTAACCACCATTTCATCGGATTCTTAATCACAAACATACCCAGTACAAACAGGAAGCAAACCAATGCTCCAAAGTAAACCGGCCCTGAAGTGAAAGGTTTATCGCCCCAGTATGTATAAGTCTGTACTTCTTTTCCTACTTGTGCCCCATTCTTCTTCAGTTCTTTATACAACTCGGATGAACTGTCCAAAGTTCCTCCCGAACCACCTCCGTATACATCCGGAACCATTACTGTCAACAATTCTTTCCAGCCATAACTCCACTGGAAAGCATAATCTTTATCCAGACCGGAAGAGACCTTCTCTACGTTTCCGCTTTCATCAGCCTTAGGTGTCAACTCGGTAGCGCCACGGATGGAATGTTCTCCCAAATCCCAGTTGGCATACATATGTTTGGCATTGGGTAAAACAGACAAAATCACACAGCCCGCCATGATCAGAGATGTCTTCATCCATTCTCCATAAGCTTTCTCTCTGATCTTCATTACCGTATATCCTATATAAATAAACAGGCAGAGTAATACCAGGTAATAAGTGATCTGCACATGCCCGTTTGATAATGAGAACGCAACTCCCAGCAGGAACAACACCGCTCCCCATAGCCATTTGCGCTTAAACAACAAGAACATACCTGCCAGCGTAATCGGCATATAGGCTATTACATAAGCCTTGACAATATGTCCGGCCTCAATAATAATGATATTATAAGAGGCAAAAGCAAAGGCTATAGCCCCGGCAATCGCCAACCACCAGTTTACCCCCATCACGCACATCAGCAGGTAAAAACAGACCAGTCCTGTAAAGACCATAGCGGCATGAAAATAACCGGGCATTTTTAACAAGTTATCTACTACGGAGTAAGACGGTAACTCCGGAGCCGGATTACCATATCCCGGTCCGTAAGGCATCCCGGAAAACATCGCATCAGACCAAATACTAAACTCACCTGGCTCAGCTGTCTTCGCATATTTTTCGACCTGACTACCACCCTGCCCGGCAGCTTTTATATTATCTCCTTGCCGTATAACTTTCCCTTCAAACACAGCGGGAGAGAAATAGGCCATTACTAACCCCAGAAACAGGACAAGGGCTGCTACATGCTTTCCTACATTTTTAATTAAACTATGCATATTATATAACTATTCTATGATTATCTTTTAAACTTTCTTTCCCAGGCATTTCGCCGTATAAAACCGTATGGCGAACCATACATGTAACAAGGATGTCGATACAGTTCCATAATACTTACACATGATCTCGTATCTTTCTTTTAAAGAGGCTTTATGTTGAGTTGTACTAACTCCTCCCTCCAAAAAGTTAGAGAGTGTCATACGCGTATTATATATCTTATTTGCCTGCTTCATACAACGGATACACCAGTCAAAATCAGCAGAATAACGATATGTTAAATCATATAACGGAACAATAGTGCGTTTTGTTATAAACGACTGGTGACAAACTAACATCCCCATCCGGAAACTTTTCCATGACAATTTATCCGGAGCCTTCAATCTACGTCTTCCCAAAGAATTTCCATTCTCATCAATGATTGAAGTTTCACCATAAATAATATCCGGCAAAACTTTTTTCTTTTGGATTAATGACGCTACCCGCTGAACCGTATCTGATGTATATAAGGAATCACCGGCATTAATAAACCATACATAATCACCGGTTGCTTTTTGGAGTCCTTTGTTCATCGCATCATAGATTCCTTTATCCGGTTCACTTACCCAGTAAGAAATACCGGAAGCATACCGCTCGATAATATCGACCGTTCCATCAGTCGAGCCTCCATCTATGATGATATATTCAATATTGGAATAAGACTGGCTCAGAATATTCAAAATAGTCTGTTCCAACCAACGGGAGGCGTTGTAAGTGATTGTTATAATTGAAAAAACAGGATTGTGCATTCTTTATTTCAATTTTGCTTTTATAAAGTTCACAAATAGCTGAGGATTATGAATGGCCTTTTTTACTCCTCTAAGCCTGGCTTTCACTATTTCTTTCGATAGCATCCACTTTAATGTATACAGAAATCCGGAACGATGCACTTTGTTTTTATCCAAGACGTATTTGAATATGGAATATTTAGCTCTTCCCTGAAGATGTAAACAATAGAAACGGATCAGAGAAGGATCTCCTTTCAATCTCCCGTATGGAAGATTATCGACCCAATATACTTTCTTCTTTCCATTTTCATATTCAAATCCCAGATCCCAAGTAATACATCCATCAAAACATACGCCATTTTCCGGAATTGCAATATCCGCCACGTTACAATCCTCATCATCCTGAAACCAGGTAAAAGCTGTCATATCACAAACACCACCTAATTGCTTATTGTCAATAAACCCCTGATACATGGTTTTCATTCTGCTTATAAGAGATTCTTTCGTATACATAGACATCATATATTCGCAAAATCTCGTAATAGATGATATATTAAACAGGGAACAGCCAGGTCCATATCTATTACAGATTGTAAAATCATAGGACTTATATTTTGATAAAACGGTATCTATATTACAATATAATAATACGTCCGAGTCCATACAGAAAAAATAGTCTAAGCCCTGAGCTTTTGCAAAATCCCAAGCATAGAACCATCGTTGAAAACAGATAAGCTCAAACTCATAAGGATTAGATGACATATGATCATAAACAGCTTCAAAAGACTTTGCCCCAGCCGAATAATCTTCCAGATTATAATGTTCTACAAAATCAAATTTACCTTTAGTAGAAGCATCACTAAGCAAACAAATCCGAGTATCCGGATTAAATAAACGGATATGCTCTAAAACTGGTTTTAAATAAAATGTATTTCCCTTATGTACTAATATAACCGGAATCTTATTATCCATAATTTTCTATTTTCATACACACTTATAATAAATATCGCATGTTGAATCAACCATCCTTTTTATTGAATACTCTTCAACCTTCATTTCCCCTCTATTTCGCAACGTATCAGCATATTCTTCATCGTTTATAACTTTGGATACAGCATCCAAGATAGAATCACTATCATACGGATCAAAATAGCAAGCAGCTTCCCCTGCCACTTCAGGAAAACAACTAGCATCACTTAAACAAACAGGACATTTGTTTTTAAAAGCTTCCAAAATAGGTATTCCAAAACCTTCATACAAAGATGGATATACAAACAACAATGCATATTTATACAATGAAGCCAATTGTCTGTCATTTACAGATAACTGGATTAATTGATTTTGTATTTTCTCTTCCGAGAATAACAGTAATTCCTCCTTACTAAACGGCATTCCGGTACAAACAATTTTCAGTTCTCTGTTTTGCGCAAGTAAAGGAGCTACGGATTTTATGAAAAAATTGAAGTTCTTATAATTCTTCCTATCGCCAACATATAGAATATAAGAATCAAAAAGGCGATCCACCGGGGTCGCAAAAGATTCATAACCATGATGAACGACTGATATCTTGTCGGGATTTATGTCGAACAAGTCTACTATATCATTTTTAGTACATTGACTAACAGCAATAACATGCTCTGCCTTATTGATCAAGTTCTTTTTATATTCAGTAGTTTTATCATAGGGAGAGAACAAATCATGAAATTTCTCATGAATCATATCATGCACCGTTAATACGAAAGGCTTCTTGATAGATTTTAAGAAATAAGTAGAATAGTATGACGGATGAAACAGATCAAACTCACCTTTCTTTATATGTTTGCAGGATACTCTATCATTAAAAAAATAATATACACGTCTCTTTATACGAAAGGAAGATATCAACGAAATCTGCTTAAGTTCCAACCCCATCATCTCTTTCAAATAATGATTCTCAGAATAGACAATAGGTAATTCATATTCCATATTCTGCGGCAGATTTTGCATTAGATTACAAAAATAGCGAGTTACACCTCCATATTTTTGCATGGAAAACATTTGATGGTCATATAATATCTTCATAATATACTTGAAGTTAAAAACGTTTTAAAAGTATTCTTTTCATTCTTAACAACATATCATCTACTATATTTACAGGATACATAACATAAGGAGTAATCTCCTTTTCAACTATCTCTTTAGAAGAGATGTCAATATACTTATTGATATATGCTATTACAAATGGAAATATATTATATACGAATAATAATCTATTTCTTGACTCTTTTATAGAGGGTAACATTTCATTATAAATAGAATCTGCATTAGCTATTATTGCTCCAATTTCATCAATTGCTTCTTTCACATCCTGAATATCAATTAGTCTAACTGAATTCTCCGGAAAATATCGTTTAATATTTTTACATCCGTAATATATAGGAACCGTGTATGCTAAAAATGGATCTGCTATTTTCTCTGTCCAATAATCATTTATACATGAATTCTCAATACAAATTGAAAATTTGTATTGTAATAAAGCAGATGCTTTATCATCAACAATATTAATTCCTCTACCATAAAAGTCTACATCATCACCAAACTCAGACTGTATTCTTTTTAGAAATCTCAACCGTTCTTTATGTCCCGGAAGAAATGTTCGTGTAGAAGTAATAAATGATATTTTCTTCCTTTTTAAAGGAACATCCATTTGTTCAATCTCTTCATAAGAAAATGATGGACTTTTTTCACGAAAATTATAACCAAAATACCATGGTAAAGCTTGTTGATCTCTATGGTTATTCAAATGCTTTAGTTTATAAGCAGATATAACATGATCAAATAAAGTTAAAAAAGATCGAGAATAAACCTTTACAATTGGAGGTTCTCCTGATATGAAAAAAAATCCTCCTTTTCTACATTTTAAATGATAGTATTGATTTATATTTTCATAAACAATCACAGAATCCCAAACAATATCTTCTTGCGAATTGAAAAAAAATTCATATCCATCTGTTTTCCAGTTAGAAGACAATTGTTTCTTAAATATTTCTACATCTGTAGATATCAAATTAATCTTCATTTCTCTACATTTTTTAGCAATAAGATTTTATCTGAAATTCTCTTTAATTTCTTATATATATCATGAAGCCAAGTATATTTTAAATATTTAGCCAAAAATCCTCCATTTATCTCATCTTGAAAAGATCTGGATTTTTTTAATATATCATCATTATATCCTTTATAAGAAATAAACCGAACGGATGAATCTGATTGACCTAAATTAGGTTTTGCCCACCAAACGTTTTTATCTCCACAATGTTCTCCAGTACCATCAAATCCCCAATTTTGAGTTTTAGATTTAACAGGAAAGACAGAACACATATTGTGCTGGAACATATGGTAGTAAACTCGTAGGTCTCCAGCCACAATTTCTTTTCGTGAATCAGCTTGTAAAATCCCTTTTATATAAAAACCAATAGAAAGAAACTCCTTAAACTTTTTTTTGTCCTTCTTCAGTTCTGAATAACGATCATAATAATCATGATTTACAGACTCCCATCGATCTTTCCATGTCGCAAATCCCCATGGAGAATTACAGGGATAGAAAAAAACGTCTTCTTTATAATCAGAGGGTAAATCGAACGGTGCTTTAAAACCACAAATTGCAAAAATGTTTTTTTGCTCTCTATAGTAAACCAAACCATCATTTAAATATTGCAAAAAGTCATTAGAAACAACAATATCATCTTCCAGGAAGATAAAAGAATCATTCGTAGACAATACATCATCCAAAACTAAACCTATAGATTTCTGGGCTCCTAAATTCTTTTCCCTAAAAACAGGTCGTACTTCCTTAAAACCGTTTATTGAAGAAATATAATCACGTACTTTCCGTATTTTGTCAACATGCTCCTCTTTATATGCTGCATCTGAAACTACATACAATATAGACTCGATAGCCAATTTATTGGCTTTCAAAGACTCTACACACCTCCGTAAATGTTCCAATCGATCATAAACGGATACAATGATAGGTGCATACATCATTATTTCAACTTTGCTTCTAAAAGACTCTTAATTGAATCATAACTTTTCAATTCTGCAATTTCTTCTGGTTCCAAAGATATATCAAACTCTGATTCGATTGAAATTATTAAATTAAGATGATTCATTGAATCCCATTTAGCACATGTCTGTTGTGAAATTGTTGTATCAACTTGATCTAAACCAAAAGTTTGTTTTAGCACATTTAATATACGCTCTTCCATATTTACTTAAATTGTATTTTATAGAATGTTTTAATTTTTACACCATATTCTTTTAAATCTAAAGAATACGTTTTAAGAGACTCCTTATTATCAACGATTGTAAAGCCCATTTTTTCATAGAAATTAGCGACTTGAGCATTCTTCATTGTAGGAATATAGACAGCCTCAACAAATTCAATACCTTCTGATCGTAACTTTTGTAAAACAGATTGAACAAATACCTCTTCTATTCCTTTTCCTAAAATTCGGCAACTTAGTAACAAAGTATCAATTATCCAAGACTTTCCATTCGGCTTCAAAAACATTGTTCCAGTTATACCACTGTCACCAAATTTATCTTTTACTTTAATACAATAGATCTTCCATCCATCTTTCGCAAATGCTAACAAATCAGAATCATTATAACGCTTAGTCGTCAAATTAAACTGATTTGTCTTTTGAGTCATTTGAGCAATACGAGATAAATTATATTCATTAAGAGATTGAACCTCTACCTCTATATTCAGACTCCCCAGATATTCATCCAAATTCGTAAATTTACATAATTCTTTTTGTCTATTTGCATTCGCTTTGTACTGAGCAGCTTTTTGCTTATCCTCATCTGTTAATGTATAAATCCGGAAGTAATCATTTAATAATGATTTAAAAAAGCTTGGCAGATCATATGGTTTATCTGGAAAATCAGGAACAGCAACCATCGGTAATAACTGTCTTACTAATTCTCTTTCCGCAGGATTATCATCTATGAAAACAAAACTATCTAATCCTATATTTAACTCTGTAGCTATATCCTGAATATTATCTGCTTTATTCTTCCAGTTGATCCTATAAGTCGTTATATAATCATTTTTCAAGACTATATATGGATTCTTATTCCAAACATCCAATACATCCTGCTCATTATTTTTACTGCAGACAGTGAGAATGATACCTTTTCGAGTCAATTCTGCTAATGCTTCCTGGAAATATAAAAAAGCATTACCCGGATAATCCCCCCCAATCTTTATTCCACTTATACCATCTTCTCCCAAGATACCTCCCCAAAGCGTATTATCTAAATCCAAAACCAAACATTTTTTACGCTTCAATTGGATTTCATTAATTTTCTGAGTAAACCATTTTCGAAAAGATACAGCCAGTTTAGGATTTAATCCAATCTGAGAAATAAAATAATATTTCCAATCAACAACTTCTTCTAAAGAATAATTTCGTATAAATTCCGAAAAATCTATAAATTTCACATTTTGATGTTCTTTTGAAAAAGAATATATATTGGAATTGAATCTTTCTATTTCTTGAGTTAGTTCATAGTTTTCACTACTATATTTAAGAGGAAATAAATTCTCTAACGTAAAAACAATCAATTGTCTGTTCTCTGGTAATTGTTGATAGACAAGTCTTAATTTATCAAAATACTCAGATATTTCACCTACTAAAGAAGCTATATCCGATTTAAACGGAACTTGATAAAACCAAATATAGGAAGTAGCATCAGTCGGAATAAATGATATATCACCATAACCACTATATTCAAATTCGGATGCTCCGAAGAAGATTTCAATTGTATTATTTCGAAAAACAAAATATTCCATAGATAAAACTTATTCCTCCAGTAATTCTATTAATCCAACTTCTCTATTAAACAAAAAACAAACTTTCTTATTATTTATAGCACAAGCTTCTACAGGTTTTCCCAGCAGAATGAAATGTTTCTTTTTTAACAGAACTATCGCCTCTTCAATATTTCGAACTAAATAGCAAGAATGATAAGGAGTCACCCCAACTTTTTCCAAAGTTTTGACTACCGGAGACTTATCATCCACAGGAGCTAAAAGTTCCAACATAGGCATCCCTTCCTTTGACAAAAAACAAATCCGGATATTTTGGATCGGATCAACAATCGTTTCTGATTTTTTATATCCAGCTTCTACATAATACCTAGCCGTTGCATCAATGTCAAAAACAGCAATTCCTATGTGATGAAATTTAAAATCTGGTAACATGTCAATATGTTATAATTGGTGATATATGGCAATCTCTATAATGAATAAGTGCTGTAGCCCACGATAAACCAGCTCCAAATCCGCACATTATTACTTGTTTTTCTCCTTTCAATTTTTGCTCTAACTCTGAAACAATAGTCAGAGGAATAGAAGCAGAACTGGTATTACCGTACTTGGCAATACAATAGGGAACTTTCTTTTCATCAAACTTTAACCTTTTGATAAAGAAATCTGTCATAAATTTATTTGACTGATGAAAAACAAGATAGTCTATAGCATTCAACTCTATTTGAGTTATTTTGGCAACTTCTTTAATGCTCTTAGGTACTACGCTTATAGCAAAGTTAAAAACATCCATACCGTCCATATAAATTTCCATCTCAGTACGAATATTATTATTCTCTCTTTCCTTTTCCTCTAACGAGTCAATCATGACAGGATTACGCATACCGGCTGGAATTTTAACAGAATCTTCTCCAGAACCATCTGTATTCAAAACAAATGTGGAATCCTTATATTCCCCTTTCTCTATCAGAGTAGCAGTTCCTGCATCCCCATAAAGAGGTGCGTTCACTTTATCCTTGGGATTCACTATCTTAGAGAAAGTTTCTCCATCCAATAATAAAACCCTATTAATGCCCTCCAAAGAGGCATATGCAAATGCTGTTGAAAGCGCATATACATACCCAGAACATCCCAAAGACAAGTCTAAACAGGCACAGGACTTAGGTAAATTTAATCGATGTTGGAGAATACAAGATGTAGCAGGTATTCTATAGTCTGCTGTTTGGCTGGTAAATAACAACATATCAATTGATGCAATATCTATATTGTTATCTTCAATCAGCCGTTTTGCTGCCTTATAACATAAATCAGATGCACAAACATCTGATTCACAAATACGCCTCTCATGAATACCCACCGAATTGATCACTTTATCAACCTCTTCTTGTTCCATAATAGCATTCAAATCCCTATTATAAGCAATCTTTGAAGGGACACATGCACTCATTGCCTTTATTCCAACGTTATGATATGTTATTGTTGCCATGACTATTTTAATGAAAAACCACCATCTAAAACCATTATATTCCCTGTTAACCAACGACTTCCTTCCGACAAATGATATATGACAGCATTAGCGACATCCTCTGGCGATCCTAACCCTAAAGGATATAATTTTTCCTGTTCTAAAAACTGTTCTTCTGAAATATTTGTATTTCCTATCATTTGGGTCCTGACTATTCCAGGGCATATTGCATTAACTCTAATTCTCATTCCAGATAACTCTACAGCAAGAACTTTTACCGTTGAATTGATAGCTCCTTTAGACGCAGCATATAAAGTCGTTCCAGGTGTACCTAATAATGAAGAAATAGAAGATATAAAAACTAAAGAAGCACCTTTATTAATCAATTTCTTTTTGAGAAGTTTCTGAATCAGTATTATCTGTGAAAAATAATTGATTTGAAACATGGAATTAATTTTCTCCTGATTAATAAATTTCACAGGAACAAATTCATTTACTCCAGCACAAAAAACTACACCATCTAAATGCCCCATAGAATCTACAATAGACTTTAATTCCTCTTCTTTCGTTAGATCACAACAGAAATAATTATGATCCCCGTTTTCCAAAGTAACTAATGTTTCATTCAGACGTTCTTCGTTTCTGGCAACTAAGACAACTTGTCCTTTCTCGCGAGCTACATATTGAGCGACAACTCGACCAATACCGGAAGAAGCTCCTGTTATTAATATACGTTTCCCTTCTAACTGGCTCATCCCAACTTAGATACAACTATATTATACAAATCTTCCACAGTAATAGCATTACGTATATCGTCTCCTTTTATACTAACTTCGTATTCTTCATCAACCATTGCGATAATAGATAAAGCAGTTAAAGAAGACCATTCTTCCAACTCTTTAAATGCAGTCTCCGCTTTTATTTCGTCAATATCAGTATCATCGAACTGAGCTGCAAAATTTTCAAGAAAAAGATTCAAATCCATATATATATTCTAATTTATTATATTTTTACGGCTGGCAAACCAAACACTGTCATTTCTTCTTTCACATTTCTAATAACAACACTACCAGCCCCAACTGTTGCTTTATCGTTAATTTTCTTATGCGGCAAAACAATTCCACCCGTGTGAATGGTCACCATTTCACCTAATTCGGCATATCCACCTAAAAAAGCATAAGTATTCAAATGACAATAATCACCCACTCTAACATCATGTCCCAAATCAGAGAAAGGTTGTATAGTCACAAAATCACCTATAGTGATATCACATGAAATTAAGGCATTACGACAAATAATACATCCTGTTCCTACTTTGACATTTTTTGAAATATAAGCATTAGGATGAATTAAAGTCATAAATTTTCCATTTTTATCCAACACCATTTGTACATACTTTTTCTTATAGAAAACATCTCCTAAAGCACACACAAAAATATCATTTTCCTGGATATTATAATCCTCAACAGCTCCCAATATAGAAGGATAACCTTCATATCCATCTAAAGCATCACTTTTATCATCCAGGAATCCTGTGACAATAAAGTCTCTACCATATCCATCACATTCAATCGCTAAATTGTATATTTCACGACCAAATCCACGTGCTCCGATGATTATTAAATGCTTCATTGTATAATAGACTTTATTACTCGCTCAATATCATTTTCATTCAAGCCATGATGCATCGGTAGACAAATTACCTCTTCAGCCATTTTATAAGCTTCTGGCAAATTCATTTTGGAAGCCGACTCCAAACCACGGTATGTAGAAAAAGTACTTATTAAAGGATAAAAGTAGCGACGCCCAAAGACACCTACAGACTTCATTTTCTCGTATAAGTCATCTCTACTCATACCATATTTCTTTTCATCCACAAAGATAGGAAAATAAGAGTAATTATGTTTAACATTCGGTTTATCATCAAAACAACGTATCCCTTCAACATCATTCAAGGCTTCCCGATATTGTTTTGCCACCCGACAACGTTTTTCTATAGCTTGATCCACATGTTTAAGGCTCAATAAACCATATGCAGCACGCACTTCATCCATTTTTCCATTAATACCAGGAGCAACAACAGTTGTTTCATTCGCAAATCCAAAATTTTTAATATAGTCAATCCGTTGTTTTGTTTGCTCATCATGACAAATCAAAGCTCCTCCCTCTATTGTACTATAAACCTTCGTAGCATGAAAACTCAATGTAGCCATATCTCCAGCATTAACAATAGATTGTTCATTTTCCTGAACCCCGAAAGCGTGAGCTGCATCATAAATTATTTTCAATCCATAAGTATCCGCAATTTCCTGAATACGCCTGATTTTACAAGGTTGCCCATAAACATGAACAGGCATAATTGCTGTTGTCTTAGGTGTTATTGCTGCTTCTATTTTCTCAGGATCTATATTACCCGTCTCAGGATCTATATCAACAAATACTGGTTTAATGCCATTCCACCACAAAGCATGGGTAGTAGCAACAAAACTATATGGAGTGGTAATGACTTCTCCTGTAATTCTCATTGCTTGCAATGCACAGATCAAAGGTAATGTTCCATTAGTAAATAAACTAATATATGGTACCCCTAAGTATTCACAAAGAGCCTTCTCCAATTTCTGATGATATAACCCATTATTGGTAAGCCATTGCCTATCCCAAATATCTTTTAATGATACGATAAACTCATCCAATGAAGGAAGCAATGGAGAGGTTACTTTTATTTCTTCCATATATCTTATTTTTTTGCTAAATACTCAAATATATTTTCATAGTTCTTTTTTAAGAACTTCTCATCAAATGCCTCTTTGGCATATTCGATACCCAAAGTATTCGGATATAAATGCAAAGACAATTCTTTTAAAGGTATATTTCCTATCTCATCACAATCATAAACATTCACACCATCATCTTTAAATCCTTTGAATAAAATACCTTTAGAAGATAGATAAACTTTTTTACCCCAAAGTAGTAACAACATTATATTTCCTAATGCTGATTGATGTTTATAGTCAAAAATAGCGATATCTATAGTCTTTATTAGTTTAACATAATCCAAAAAGCCTAAATTCTCTCGTAAAATCAGCACCTTATCACCATAAAGAGTTCTTGCATAAGTTTCAATCGTCTCAGCATATGAGATATCACCATAAGAAAGTGGTAATACTATTTTTATATCTTCATTTTTATATACTAACAATTTATCCAGATATTCCCTATGCTTTAAAAAATCAAAGGCACAATGACCTATCATTATATTTATACTATCATCCATCCGTTTTTCCTCTAATTGAACAAGTTCAGGATAGTAATACCCAGAAGTATAGTAAGATCTAAATATTTTCATATCAGATCCGAACCTTCTTCTAACTTCATCTTGATCTGCGCGGCAACAAACTATGATCGATTTCATTTTTTTTACTTTAGAGAAGTACACACAACTCCAAAGCTGCTCATACACAAACGAATACATTAAATTCAGTGTAAACTTCAGACAATACACTAACCGCTTTTTCAAAGAAGAAATATCACGCTTGACTCTATGAGTTCTATATAAATCATGTCCCCAAACCCACCAAGTTATTTTTCTTAACAAACTTTTCTTCATAAATAAAAAAGTCCAAATAGGATATGGAAGACTATGCAGAATTATCGAATCACCTAAAGGCAAATATTTATATAAAACCTCTGCTCGACTTTTATCTTCGTAAATAACATTGTCTAAATCAACTAATTTATCTATAATATTCTTTGACAAGAGTACAAACAAATGTTCACGTGCAGACAAATATTTATCAATGAACAATATGAAATTTATACAAAACGAAGATGCCCCCATAGGCATTATATGAATATATTTATATCTTCCATTTTGTTTCATCTTTTTCTTAATACAAAATTCAACGACTCTTTTAATATCTTTGAATCAGCAACCCAAAGAATAGCAAAGTATACAACGCCAGTGATTAATATCTTTGAGAATAACAACAAATAAATATTTGATATATAAAGACACAATACCCACGCTACAAAGAAAGAAAACAATACAGACAGTAGATAAGGGGAAATATCTTTAAGTACTAAAACAAATTTCAAATTCAATATTTTAGAAACGCGGGTATGCCACCATATAATACTAATTAAAAAAACAAAGATATAAGCGCACACCATCGTATAAATGCCTAAAGGGAAACATAGAGCCACCACAGATAACTGAACAATGGCAGTTCCCACTACACCTTTTAAATAAATATCAGATTTTCCATGTGCTATCAAGAGATTAGTATATAAAAACCATATATAGCCAAAAGCTCCCCACAAGCAAAACAATTGCAGAAAAGGCACACTAGCTAACCATTTCTCTCCAACTGTAATAATAATGAATTCTTTAGCTATAAATGCTAATCCTAATAATAAAGGGAAAGAGACAAAAGCGCCAAAACGAAGCATTTTTCGTAAAATCATAGTTTCCCTTTCCGTATCATCTGTTACCTGGGCAAATACAGGCTGAGCCACACTTAGAACCATTCCTGTAACCAGACCATACCCCATAGTCATCCATTTATTCCCTTGAGAATAGTATCCTACCTGATTTGCATTATAAAAACGCCCCAACAATATAGAAAATACATTTACATTAATCTGCTGAAATATATTTGTTAGAAACATTTTACTACTAAACCCCAATATACCTTTTAATGGAGCAAAGTTAAATTCAAATGTTGGTTTCCAAGGTGCAAATATGAATCTCAGAACTGCCCCACTAATTGCATATGTAAGACTTTGCAGAGCTAAAGCCCAATAGGCATATCCTTTTATTGCCAATACAACTCCTACAGTTCCAGATAGAGCCATTGCTGAAATATCAATTTGAGCCTGTTGCTTCACCATCAACTGTTTAAATAGGACTGTATAGGATACAGAAGCACATCCAGAAAAGAAAAAGCCCAAGAACAGAACTCTCGAAAGCCAAATCAATTCAGGATGATGGTAAAACTCCGCAATCATTGGAGCTAAAAGAAAAAGAACTAGATAACAAATCAAACCAACAATAACTGTGAACCAAAATACGGCATTATAATCACTATGCAATATTTTCTTTTTATTCGTTAATGCAACAGTAAACCCACTATTAATAATCGTTCCTGCAATCCCGGAAAAGACAGCGAGCATACCTACCAATCCATAATCTTCTGCATCCAAAATACGAGCTAAAACAATACCAAAGCACATGCCTAGCAACTGCTGTACACCATTACTCAGTCCTCCCCAAAAGAGTCCTTTTGCCGTCTTTTCTTTCAGTGTTTGCTCTGCCATTTATTCTTTCTTATCATTTCCTTTATCCAACCTCAACCCCGTTTTCGCATTAAGCGGGGAAATAACCGAATGTCCCAAATCACTTTCCAATTGTTTTCGGGCAGCTTCGGCAGCTTTTCCTCCTTGTTGGGCTACTTGTACATGCTCTTCAAAATATTGCGGATCCTTTTCTTTGGATAATTCCGTAGTTGCAGCTTCTGCCAGCATGCATATTGAGGGCGAGTTCGGTATTCGTCATGTTATCACGAAGACTCTCTTTTTTCAACCCTTTAAAACGTTTATATTCTTTTGATGTTTTACCTGACCATGTTTGATAAATAATATCCGTGAGAGTGGCGAACTGTACACCCTCTTGTAAGCCGTGACTTCTCCATTCATCGGTCAGATCTTTACGAATCTCGATGCTTTTGAGCCGTTGGTTGATCCAATGGTCCGAATAGCCCAAGTTTTTATACTCCATCATCGCCCGATCGATTGTCCGTTCCGGATCCTGCATTTCGTCTAATCGCTCTTTAGCGACTTGAGCCATCCAAAGCTTGAACGGTTCAGCTTTCGGAGATGGGATAGATTGGATCAAACGGAACAACTGCTCAGTTGTGGCAACATCGGTTTTATAATATTTACCGTCGCTGATGGTAATTTCAGTTGTACGATTTGAGCGTACAACTGACTTCCTTCTACAGATAACTTCCGTTTCAAATCACTCCAATATCTACGTGGGTTCTCACTATCCGTCAGTACACTCACCACATCTACTATGGAGAAATACCATTCTTCCGTTTCGTCGTCCCAAAGGGTACGCACTTTCTTTTCTTCAAAAATTTTAATTGCTTCTTTCTTCGTCATTGTTTTGGTCTTTATTTATTATTAACCTTTTCAAGCTCACTCTGATTTCCTTTTTACTGTATGTCAATTCTCTCAAAAGCTTCAACGAATATACTTGAAAAAGCAGAACTGGTCAAAAGTTTTAACCAGTTCAAATAGATTATTCTACCTCCCTATGCAATGATAAACAAACCCATTCTCTTCCATCTCCTTGATGTCATAAATATTACGACCATCAAGTACCAACGGGGTAGCCATCAGTTTCTTAATGGCAGACCAGGAAGGCATACGAAATTCTTTCCATTCCGTCACAAGCATCAAGGCATCAGCATCTACAACAGCATCATAAATGTCTTTTGCATAATGAACCGCATCACCAATACGGCGTTTGGCTTCTTCCACAGCCACCGGGTCATACGCATACACCTCACAACCGGCAGCCAATAACTTATCTATCAAGACCAAAGAGGGAGCTTCGCGCATATCATCTGTTTCAGGTTTAAAAGCCAATCCCCAAATAGCAACACGTTTTCCTTTCAAGTCGCCCTTGAAATGTTTTTCAAGCTTATGGAACAAAAGAGATTTCTGTTCATTATTCACTTCCTCTACAGCCTGCAGGATACGCATCGGGTATTTATTCTGTCTAGCCGTATTAATCAAGGCTTTCACATCCTTTGGAAAACAAGAACCGCCATATCCGATACCTGCATACAGGAAACGGTTACCGATACGACTATCCGATCCGATCCCCTTGCGCACCATATTCACATCAGCACCAACAATCTCACACAAATTCGCGATATCATTCATAAAGCTGATGCGGGTAGCCAGCATGGCATTCGCAGCATACTTGGTCATCTCCGCAGAAGGCACATCCATAAAAATAACACGGAAATTGTTCAAAAGGAAAGGACGGTACAAACGAGTCATCAGCTCTTCTGCACGCTCCGACTCAATACCTACGACTACACGGTCCGGACTCATAAAATCACTGATCGCAGCTCCTTCTTTCAGGAATTCCGGATTGGAAGCAACATCAAATTCAATTTGTACCCCACGCTTATCCAACTCTTCCTGGATAGCCTGGCGTACTTTTTTAGCAGTACCGACAGGCACTGTACTTTTCGTTACAACCAAAATGTGCTTTTTGATATTGCGGCCGACAGTACGTGCCACTTCAAGCACATACTTCAAGTCTGCACTGCCATCTTCGTCGGGAGGTGTACCTACGGCACTGAACAAGACTTCTACCTCATCCAGGCACTCTGCCAAATCAGTTGTAAAATGTAATCTTCCGGCCTGCTGGTTACGGTGAACCATATCTTCCAGGCCCGGTTCATATATAGGGATTATACCTTGTTTAAGGTTTTCAATTTTTTCAGTATTTACATCGACGCAAAAGACTTCGGTTCCCATTTCTGCAAAACAGGTTCCGGTAACCAGGCCCACATAGCCTGTTCCTACTATCGCTATTTTCATAATTTATAATCAAAATGCAAATTAAAGGCTCTTGAAATATTTAATAGTCTCTACCAATCCCTCTTCCAGGCGGATTGTCGGTTCCCAGCCATTCAGTTTTTCTTTGGCTAAAGAAATATCCGGTTTGCGTTGTTTCGGATCATCGGAAGGAAGAGGCTTAAATACAATCTTTGATTTCGAGTTCGTCATTTTCAATATGATCTCCGCCAATTCAATCATTGTAAATTCACCGGGATTTCCTAAATTGACAGGTCCCGTAAAATTCTCCGTTGCCATCATACGCACCATACCTTCGACCAAATCGTCTACATACTGGAAACTACGAGTCTGCATTCCATCGCCATAAATAGTGATATCTTCCCCTTTCAATGCCTGCATGATAAAGTTCGATACCACCCTGCCATCGTCCGGACGCATACGTGGTCCATATGTATTAAAGATACGGATAATCTTGACATCTAGCTTGTTCTGACGATGATAGTCCATGAACAAAGTCTCTGCGCAACGTTTCCCTTCGTCATAACAACTCCGCAAACCTATAGGATTCACATTACCCCAATAACTTTCTTCCTGAGGGTGAACAGCCGGATCGCCATAAACTTCACTGGTAGAAGCCTGAAGGATACGCGCTTTCGTACGTTTAGCCAACCCAAGCATATTAATCGCACCGATAACAGATGTTTTAATAGTACTCACCGGATCGAACTGATAATGTATCGGAGACGCCGGGCATGCCAGATTATAGATTTCGTCTACCTCTACATAATACGGGAATGTCACATCGTGGCGAACCAACTCAAAGTAAGGATTGTTCAATAAATGAACAATATTCTGTTTACAACCTGTAAAATAGTTGTCCATACAAATCACATTGTTCCCGTCTTTCAGTAGGCGTTCGCAAAGATGAGAGCCGATAAACCCGGCTCCACCGGTAACCAAAATCTGTTTCATGCTATTTATTCAATTTGTGTTTTCCTATACACTTCAGCTGTTTTCACAAAAACGAGAACGCAACAATGTTGGTCAGTCCCATGTCGAGAATGACTAAACTTGCACAAAGATAGGAATTTGCAGGGATACAACCTCTATAAAAATGGTTATTTGTACGAAAGGGAGACTATGCAAATCAGCCCTTATCCATCCCTCTATGAAACATCATTGTTCTTTCTGAGCATAGATACGTTGAATAATATCTACCACCTTCATACCTTCCAGAACATTCGTCGTAATACATTCGGTACCTGTTCCGGAAAGCACACGCACAACATTACGAATGACAAAATTATGATTCTGGGCAGACCCTTTATAAGGACCATAATCATTCCCGGGATTCGTCGGAGCCAGTTCCGGCATCTCATAATCTTTCACATGGCAATACTCCACTTCATTCATATATTGTCCGCCGATCTTGACGCTGCCATTCTCGGCAACGATCAACATACTGCTTTCCATATTCCTGTTCCAAACAGCAGTCGAATAACTCAGGCTCCCCATTCCACCGTTCACAAAGTTGAAATTCACAAAGCCGGAATCCTCGAAAGCCGTCAGCTTCTCATGATTGAAATCGGCAAAACGGGCCTGTATATTGCAAATATCGCCAAACAGCCAATACATAATGTCGATAAAATGGGAGAACTGTGTGAAAAGTGTTCCACCGTCCAGTGCTGCATCACCATGCCAACCGCCCGGCTTATAATAACGCTCGTCACGATTCCAATAACAGTTCAACTGAACCATATAGATCTTTCCCAATTTACCGGAATCGATCATATCCTTGATCCATACCGATGGAGGAGAATATCTGTTTTGCATCACACAGAATACCTGTTTACGATACTTCAGGGAGGCATATACCACCTTTTCCGCATCAGCCAGCGTCAATGCCATCGGCTTTTCAATCACCACATTACATCCGGCTTCTATCGCCTGCACCGCCATAGCCGCATGCAGTCCGTTCGGCGTACAGATATTAACGACATCTATATGAATACCACTCTGCAACAGCTCCTGCAAACCGGCAAAAAAAGGAACAGCATACCCCTCTATTCCCAACTCCTCGCGAGGACGAATATCACACAAGGCAACCAGTTCGGCATCCGGATCACGGGTAACCATCTCTGCATGACGTTTCCCGATATGACCACAGCCGACAACGGCAAATTTTATTTTATTCTCTTTCATATTTAGTCAAATATGAGTTATTTCCTTTAACAATGTATCTATTATATATTCTTGTTCTTCTTCCGTCATTTCCGTATGGATGGGCAACGATAAAACGGATGTACTCAAACGGGCTGCCTCATCCATAGCTCCAGGTGTACGTGCCATCCATTTATAAGCCTCCTGCGCCTGTAAAGGCAATGGATAATACACCATGGTCGGAATCCCTTTTTCTTTCAGTGACGCTTGCAAAGACTCCCTGTATTTTGCCGTATCCGCAACATCACCTGCCGGTTTTAACCGGACCGTATACTGGTGATATACATGCGTAGAAAAAGCACTTTTCCGCGGAAGAAGCAACTGCTCGCACGAAGCCAAAGCTTCGTCATACCGGGCAGCAACAGCCTGGCGGGAGGCTGTAAACTCATCTATGTGTTTCAGTTTCACATCTAGAACAGCCGCCTGTAACGTATCCAGCCGTGAGTTACAGCCAATCAGCTGATGATGATACTTACGTTCCTGACCATGATTGGCAATCATCCGGATACGCTTTGCCAGGTTCTCGTCCGAAGTCGTCAAAGCTCCCCCGTCCCCATAACATGCCAACGGCTTGGACGGGAAAAATGAAGTCGTCCCGATAATCCCCATCGTTCCGGTTTTCTTCACACGCCCATCCGGAAAAGTATATTCCGCCCCTATCGACTGGGCATTATCCTCCACCACATACAGATGATACATCGCGGCAATCTTCAGAATCGGGTCCATATCACAGGACTGCCCGAACAGATGAACGGCAATGATCGCCTTTGTATTCCGGGAGATCGATTCTTCTATCTTACGGGGATCGATATTATAAGTATGCGGATCCACATCCACCAGGACAGGTGTCAGCCCCAGCAAAGCAATAACCTCGGCTGCCGCCACATACGTAAATGCAGGAACGATCACCTCATCCCCCGACTGCAACCCCAATGCCATCAAAGCGATCTGAAGCGCATCCGTCCCGTTTCCACAAGGGATAACATGAGGAATATCCAGATATTCAGCCAGATGATCACTAAAAGCTTTCACCTGCGGTCCATTGATAAAAGCGCTACTTTCAATCACTGCCTGCATCGCCGCATCTATCTCCTCTTTCAGGCGATGATACTGTCCTTGCAGATCGACCATTTGTATATGTTTTTCAAACATCTTTACCGTCTGTGTCCGTTTTGTTTTTCTTTGCTTTTAATAACGTAGCAACAGCTATATTATTATAAAAAAGGTGTGCCATTCATGCGTAAACAAGATGACACACCCTGACACCTTCATTTGAAGGTTTATTTTTCTTATTTCACTTCGCTACCCGGCTTCACTTCCTTCTCCGGAGTGATAACCGCCAGCTTGCCGTCGAAGTTTTCGGCAGACAGGATCATTCCTTCCGACACAATACCTTTCAGTTTGCGCGGAGCCAGGTTAGCGATAAAGCAAACCTGTTTACCTACCAGGTCTTCCGGAGCATAATGCTGGGCGATACCCGAAACGATCGTACGTTTCTCCAGACCGTCATCGATGCGGAACTGCAACAGCTTGTCGGCTTTCGGCACTTTCGTACATTCCAGGATAGTACCTACACGGATATCCAGTTTCGTGAAATCGTCGAACTCGATGTTCTCACGTACCGGTTTCGCTTTATAGCTGGCCTCTTCATTCGCTTTCTTTGTATCCAACAACTTCTGAACCTGCGCTTCGATCACGCTGTCTTCGATCTTTTCAAACAACAATTCCGATTTACCCAGCTGATGACCGGCATCCAATAAATCGGTAGCCCCCAGACGATCCCAGCCTAACGGTTCCACATTCAGCATCTTGTTGAGTTTTTCCATACTGAACGGCAGGAACGGTTCAAAAGCAATGGCCAGGTTAGCCGTGATCTGTAAAGCGATATTCATGATCGTAGCCACACGTGCCATATCCGTCTTCGCCAGCTTCCAGGGTTCTGTATCCGCCAGGTATTTGTTTCCGATACGTGCCAGATTCATCGCTTCTTTCTGAGCATCACGGAAATGGTATGTATCCAGCAAACGTTCTACATTTACTTTTACATCTTCAAAATCCTTCAATGTCTGACGGTCATAATCGGTCAACTCACCGGCTGCAGGCACTTTTCCTTCAAAATACTTCTCAGTCAGTACCAGTGCCCGATTCACGAAGTTACCCAGGATAGCCACCAGTTCATTATTATTGCGTGCCTGGAAATCTTTCCAGGTAAAGTCATTGTCTTTTGTTTCCGGAGCATTGGCCGTCAGTACATAACGCAACACATCCTGTTTACCCGGCATATCCACCAAATATTCATTCAGCCAAACCGCCCAGTTACGGGAAGTAGAGATCTTATCCCCTTCCAGGTTCAAAAACTCGTTGGCAGGCACATTCTCCGGCAGGTTGAAAGAACCTTCAGCCTTCAGCATAGAGGGGAATACGATGCAGTGGAACACGATGTTGTCCTTACCGATGAAATGTACCATCTTGGTTTCAGGATCTTTCCACCAAGTCTCCCAGCTATCCGGCAGCAATTCTTTGGTATTGGAGATATAACCGATCGGGGCATCGAACCACACATAAAGTACTTTGCCTTCAGCACCTTCCACCGGCACAGGGATACCCCAGTCCAGGTCGCGGCTTACAGCGCGTGGCTGCAATCCCATATCCAGCCAGCTCTTGCACTGTCCGTATACGTTCGGCTTCCACTCCTTATGATCTTCGAGGATCCATTTGCGCAGGAACGGTTCATGTTTATCCAACGGCAGGTACCAGTGTTTGGTTTCCTTCATCACCGGCTCGCTGCCACTGATGGCAGACTTCGGATTGATCAGGTCTGTCGGGCTTAACGAAGTACCGCAGGCTTCGCACTGGTCGCCATAAGCCTTTTCATTGCCACAATGCGGGCATGTACCGGTTATATAGCGGTCGGCAAGGAATTGTTTAGCTTCCTCATCGTAATATTGTTCGCTGGTCTTCTCGATGAATTCACCTTTTTCGTAGAGTGTCCGGAAGAAATCCGAAGCCACCTGACGATGGGTAGACGAAGTAGTACGGGAATAAATATCGAACGTGATACCGAACTCCTCGAAAGACTTCTTGATGATACCATGAAAACGGTCCACCACATCCTGCGGTGTAACTCCTTCTTTCTTAGCCCGGAGCGTAATAGGTACCCCATGCTCATCCGATCCCCCGATCATCAAAACATCCTCCCCCTTCAGACGAAGGTAGCGGGCATAAATATCGGCAGGCACATACACCCCGGCCAGGTGACCAATATGTACCGGCCCGTTCGCATACGGCAACGCTGTAGTAATCAGCGTTCTCTTAAACTGTTTTTCCATACCTTGTGTTCTCTTTTTGAGGGGCAAAGGTACGGAAATATTTGGTTAGATGGAAAAGATTGGTTTCCTTTGTAACAGAGTTTTATTTAATCAGATTTTAATTATGGAAAAAGAATTAGGCAAGTTTTTACTGGACGTAGCTAAACTCATCATTGCCGGAGTTATTGTGGCTACGGTTATGAATGATGTAACAAGCAGATGGTTGATCTATATGTTAGGAGGTTTATCTGTTTTTACTCTAGTAGTCATTGGTTTATATTTAATTGAAAGATAAAAATAAGGAGGAATAAATATGATAACACCAGCTGTTGCAGTTTTCGGAACATTCTTTCTGATTGGCTTGATCGGTTTGATAAAAATTATCAGTACGCAAGACGGAAGAGACTTTCTACACAGGCTTTTTAAAGTGTTCTTCTAAATATTTAAAATACAATTACCATAGGCAAAATGCTTAGAGCGACCTACGGTAATTGTATTAATTTGTATCTTATTACCTAATAATAATCTTCTTTACACCCTTATCTCCCACCTTAACCAGATAAACTCCGGAGGGTAATGACATTGTATATTCTCCTGCCGGTATTGTTTGGTTACGGAACAAAGAGCCTTTGTAATCCCAGATGTATAGCGCTGACTCTTCAGCGACTGCGACAGATAATACCCGTCCGGTTACTGAAACCGAAACCTTATCGTCTTTGCGGATGGATTCATTATCGACAGTCGATTCTGTTCCAACGAAACAGGCTTTTACTTCCGTATCAGAGGCGACCGTATACGGATAAGGGTTCAGGGTGTTGCCATCCCACCATTTGACAAACAACATGCCGGAAGCCGCCTCCGCCTTCAACTGGACTTTATCCCCATGAGTAACCTTACCTGCCGGAACAGCAGATACCGTACCACCGTTAGTCTGGCTCACTGTAACCTCGTAGCTATTTAGTTTCAGTCCCGATACTTTCACCGTTATACCGTCTTTATCCACCGGCAAATTATATACATAGGTCTTTGTCTCAGATGCTGCGCGTAAAGAAGTTTCAGGAGTCAGCACCTTGTCATCGGCTGTCAAAACGACCTCGCTCTGGCTATAAGCAGGAAGCAAAACGACTTTCAATTGCACAACGTCACCACTCTTCACTGCATCCATATTCGAATTGGCTCCCGTAATACCGGCTCCCGGTGATTGATTCAGGATCACCTTTGCATACGCAGCATCTTCCTTATCTGTAAACAGAGGTATGAGCTGGGCTGCATCCACTGTCGTTGCCATTCGGGGATTGTCCGTCTTTCCGTCCGTCCATTTACTAAAGATTTTGCCTTCGGGCGCTTTCGCCTGAAGCAAAAGCATCGTTTCTTCAAATAGCCCTTGACCGGCTACGTCGGACATCGTTTCAACAACTTTCGCCGTTACATGATCCGGCAATGTCAGCTTTATGGAATCCCGGACAATACCATTAACCGAGATGCTGATGTTCTTATTTATATGGTAGATCGCATATCCTCCTTTATTCTTCGTCAACTCTTCACCATTGGCACGAACAACCAGATTTCCTTCACGGTATCCTTTAGCGAGAACCAGGTAGAACTTAAACGTTCCGTCTTTCTTCACTTCGGTAGAATAACCGGAGAACGGTTTCACGGTCACTCCTTCCATCTGCGGCAAAGTCATCATATACGACTTATAATCAGAGATGAAACGGGCAGAAATAGTCGTATCCCTGCTAACCGTCAGGTTCAGCGGGTTGCTTTGGCTGCCGGTATTCCATTGCAGGAACTTAAAGTTCTCATCAGCAACTGCCGTGATCGATACCGATGATCCGTATCCAACTTCCGAAGTCGTTTCGTCCGCACCATCGGTAAACTTGATCTGTCCGTTCTCTGTCTGCTGCAATGTAACCGTACAGGTTTTAGCTTTCAGACCGGAGACAGTCACCGTAATATCGGACGAGCAGTTCGTTAACGTATAAAGCCCGGAAGTATTCCCCGTAATCGTCGAATCATTCGCCGAGACAACCATTGAGTCGAGATTCGTATAATAGTCTTTATCCACTGTCAGCTTAAACTCAAAAGAACCTCCGGTCGTGGTAGCCGTTACCACATCGCCACCGGTGGGATTAGTCGCTTTCACGCCTAAAGGGAGATCGAAGGTCAGGGTAATTCGACTATTATCAAAAATAAACAAACGTGTGGTTACTCCATCTTTATAGTCCGTTTTCCGTGCTATCGCCTTAAAGACCAGTGTGTCTTTCGAACTGGAAACCATAAACTCCCCTGTATATGCCTTATCAGGAGCACCATCCACACTATAATATAAAGATGTAGATTCATCCGTTTTCTGTAACTGAACTTTCACCGTCTCCCCTTTTGCTATTTTATCCGTATTTACCGGATTCGTAACAATTTCCGGAGCAGAAGCAGCCACACGATTATCTGCAAATACAGCCGAAATAGCTAGTCCTCCGGAAGCCGGCATCTCCACTGTTACCGGATTACCAGTAACATCCTTACCATTAACAACCCATTTACTCAATGTATAAGGAGCAGTTGGGGTAGCAGTCAATGTCAGTTTAGTCCCCTGTCCCACATAGTCACCAGACTTCACTTCCGTATCACCATTTTTCACAGTAAACGTACCATTAGCTGCCTTTACGATATTCACAACAGAACCAGAAGACCATTTCGCATAAAGCGTTCTATTCCCAGTCGAACCTTTCTCTATAGCCATGATAGGTTCACCCTCTAAACGATCCGATTCATACCAACCGGCAAAACTATAAGCAGTACGTTGCGGTACCGGCAAAGTAACGTCTTCTTCAATGGTATAGGTGGATGATGGGACTTTTACATCGGAATAAGTATTGTAAGTGATTGTATATTTCAAAGGAATCCATTTAGCAAACAAGGTAAAGTTTCCTGATGTTCCTTTTGTTATTACCTCTCCAAAAGACTGTGTACAGGCTTCGTCTTTATACCAACCTGCAAAAGTATAGCCTTCTCTTCGAGATTTAGTTGACAAAATATAATTATCCGTATCAATATTATATGTGATATCACTTAAAGAAGAACCACCAGTCGTATTAAGTTTAATAGTATAAGAAGTTAATGTCCATTTCGCATATAAAGAAATATCACCTATCGAACCCTTCTTAATCGTTGTAATAGAATGGCTGAAAGAAACATCGGTATACCATCCTGCAAAAACGCCTCCATCTCTCGTCGGAGACAATAATGATATGTCATTATCTTCTATTGTATAATCCAACTTGATTCCTCCCGGATTCGAACCTCCGTTCAAATTATAAGTTATTTTATAACTAATTGGAGACCACCTTGCATAAAAGGTTTGATTTTCTTTTGTTCCATTTGAAATTTTCGTAATAATCGAACCTAAAAAGGAGGGTTCTCTATACCAACCTGAAAAATTATATCCTTTACGTGTCGGCGTAGGTAATGTAACATCAAGAGATTCTTCTGTAAAATTTTTTGGAGCATCTTCAGGGTTTTCTCCTCCATTCAGGTTATAAGTAATTGAAAGAGAAGGAAGCCATTTGGCATAAAATACTTTATCTCCAGTTGTATTCTTAGGAATTAAGAGATAAGGTGTACCACTAAAATTGGATGTTTCAAACCAAGCAACAAAACCATTGTTGTTTTTAGTAGGAATAGGCAACTCCAACGCTTCTTCAGAAACATATTTAGTCGGATAACTAGTCGGCATCGTTCCTCCATTATCATTATAAGAAATAGAATATTCCCGATACCATTTTGCATAAAAAGTTCTGTCATCTAAGCTCCCTTTGGGAATTGTTGTCTGAACATCCCCTGAAAAATCAGAATGCAAATACCACCCCATAAAACGATAACCGTTACGGGCAGGAGTCGGTAACATTATGTCGTCTGATTCATAGGTAAAAGAAACAGGAGTACCTGAAGGATTATTTCCTTCGCTAAGATTTTTATAATTGATCTTATAATTATGCAATAAAAAATCGGCTTTAAAAGTCATGCTAACTTCGCCAGTTCGGTCCGAAGTGGTCGGCAAATTAGATGCGTCTACTTTGTTCCCGTTGTACAGCCACCCATTAAATGTATAACCAGCCTTAGACACTGTAGGAAGCAGAAAATCTTTACTTTCAATAGTATAAACTACAGATGAAGGCTGAGAAATTGCGCCATTTGCTTCATAAGAAATATTATATTTAATAGGTTTAACCTCCGTGGAAGAAGACTTAAGACCATCACTTTTATAATCCGACTCTGAACCACCAACAATGTAAGCACCTGCGGGAAGCATCATACTAACAGTCCTTTTTGTTCCATCACCATCATTAGGATCAAGCGTATAACCTCCCCCACTTCCATTTTTACCTGTTGAAGGATATACAACAATCTTTGCATTTATTACGGAAACAGAACCTCCATTATAAGAGACACCAACAGCATCGTAACCATATTCTTTAGAATTAAAAATACCACCTTTATATGTTCCTTTTGAAGTAGCTGTTATAGTTCCTCCTCCAGTAATAATAACATTCTCACCACCAGTTATATTTATACAAGTAGCCACTCCGTTAGAGCCAGTTCTCGTTGAAGATAACGTATGTCCTGCCAAATTAAGCGTAATGTTTCCTGAAGAAATTGTTAAAGTTTGATTATCTCCAAGTTCTATAGATGACGTTAAAGTAATATAAGATTCCCCACTAGTAATAGCAGACCGCAGTTCATCTGCAGTTCCTACTTCTTTAGCCCATCCTTCAATTGTCACTTGTATCAACATGAATACAAGTAATAAGCATCTTATGATAATTTTCATTTCTCTTTTTATTCCAATATTTCTGAATGTGTATGGGAAAGTGCTTATATCCCAACACCAATATTACACAAATTATCTATTCAAACACCAACTCCAACTCATCCAGCAACAACACGCTACTCGTACTGCCCGTAAAGTAATCACCATACTTACTGGCGGAAGCGACGATCAATATATATGTTGGCTTTGTTGTTTGATCACGATATTCCATGTCAATGCGGAACTGGGTGTAATCTTTGACAGTTTCACCCTGAACCAGCTGACCGAAGGCGAGCAGATTCTCATTGTTCCAGGTCAGGTCGACAAATGTTCCGGTATTCGTATTGACAGGGAACGGAGATGTCCAGCCGGAAAACAAAGCCATATAGATATGGCAAGAATCCTTACGCCCTTCCAGCTCCTTATACGGATCTTTCGCTTTATCGATGGTACCGGAGTTGTATTTATAATAGCCACGCAAAGCAGACGGACGACCCGTATACGGACGACCGAAGTTCAACGAAGCACCACTCAGCCCTTCAACCTTACCAAAAGTCCCGGTATACAAACTACCGGCGGCAAACACACCGGCTACCGTTTTACTTTCTAGACGGGCGGCTTTTCCCTTTACAACATCACTGGTTTCCGGAGAAGTCGGATTCGCTTCACCTACGGCATTCGAGCCTTTGTTTCCTGAATCCCAGAAATAATTTTCCGGAGTCAGATCGAGGTCGGCATACCAGCTTTTGCCGTCTTTGAACCAATCGTCCAATGAGAGGTTCGGCACCAACTCCACCGCCTCCGTCGTAAATGTTTTGATATCCTCGGATGCACCATCCACCGTTAACTGATATTCATACTCCATGCCCGGTTTAAGATGTGTAAAGACCAACGTGAAGTTTCCTTCTTCATCTATCTCTATTTCGCTGGAAAGCACTTCCTCCCAGCCTTCTTCCGAATCAGCCTTTGTCTCCGCCTGTGGTTTACCGCGATAGCGAGCCGAAACCTGTCCGGTCAATGTCTTACCCGTCACAACCGCCCGCTTTGCCCATGCCGACAAAGAAGTAAACGACATTCCGGCAGGCGGATACGCCACACTCACGGTCCATTCTTCTGTTTCACCAAAAGCGGATACCTGGAAGATGCGAGGGCGGGTAAAATCGGTTACTTCCGACGGTTCGGGTGTCGTTTTTGCGATGCTGCTACCTAACAGGAAGGTCTCTATTTTCACATTACGCAAAGAAGGCTGGGCTGTTGAATCCACATATATAATTACATTATGCGTATCAGCATCGATCAGGGAAGCCCCCAGCTGGTTTGCAACAGTTACTTTACGCAGTATATCATGTACCACCGTCACTTTCCAGGGATAATCCTGATACAAACGAAGCAGAAAAGAAACCGGTTTCTTAAAGTTCATTCGCGTATTGACCGTCTCGGGCAGACTGTCAACCGACACAAATCCGGTATCCGGGAAATGGCGGAAGTCTTTGCAAGCTACAGAATCCGGTATAACGGTCATGCCCGAAGTAACGACCAGCTTTTCTACCCGCAGGTTCCTCAGGTCCAATGTATCCGCCACCTTTACAGAGACGGAAGCCGAAGTTTTATCGATCTTTACCGAAGTCTGTCCTTCAACGGCAAACTCTTCGATAATCCCTTCGATAGTAGGATAAGGCAGATCGTTTTCCACACAGCTTGTCAGCAGCAGACCTACTAAAAAACACCAGATACTATTTCTTCCCTTCATGCCCTGTTTTTACAAATAAAAGACAATACCTAAATCGATCGACAACAGATTGATCTTGAAATTAGCGGAACTTGCCGTGCGTTTCCCTTTATATACCTGATCTTTTGTCTGATCATACCAGTTGAAGTTCAAACCTGCCACACTAACCGAAGCCTCAGCTGCCACATAATCGTTAATAAAGACAGTCAGACCAGGAGCCACACCGATATTCAGGTTATGCTTTAACTGATACATACCGGAAAGATCGATTCCTGTACCTGAGCTACTGTTACTTTCTGAATAGCCATACGACACACGCGCCTCATTAAACAATCCGAAACGCTTGCTGTCTCCCAAATTCAAATAGGTACGAAGAAAGATCGCCGCCGTATATGTATTGGATACAGACTTAAAATTATCGACATCAAAGCTCAGATCGTCACCCAGTTCCAGAGATATATTACCTATATCCGTATTGGTACGTGAATAGGAGAAGCGACCGCCGATACTAATATTGTCGCGAATAAAATAACTCACCAACGGAGTCACCTTAAAGGTATACCCTTCGCTATTAATATCCTTCAACACAGATAAAAACTCAAAGTTTTCATCCACATGTTCGCTATAGGAAAACGTAGTACCAACCATCCATTGCCCTTTCGGGATAAAAGTTTTCATCAGAATACCCCGGTCATACTTGTTCTCCTTTGCCTTCGCCGGCAATACAGAACAACATATCAACAATATGGTAAGGGATAAGAGTTGTTTCATATTTGTTATTTTGCTTGTTTAATTTCAGACAAAGAATTAGGATATATCAGTTTTAAACCATCCAACCACATTTGGCTATTTTCTCTCCCTTCAAAATAATCACCATACTTACTTGAAGAAGCAACAATAATGATGTATTTAGGAGTACGGTTCAAATCACGATATTCTAAATCAATCGTAAAATCAGTATACTCTTTCTGTTCTCTACATTTTTCAAGAGGTAGTTCTCCATAGGCTATAATTGCCTCATCAGAAGGATCAAAATAAACTGGTTTTCCTGTATCAATTGTTATTTTGTTATCTGTTAGAGCAATATATATCGAACATAAATCTGTTGCCTCACCATTTAGATGAGAACCTTCACCTTTCTTAATTTCTGTTCCCGGAAGATATTTATAAAAACCTGTTAATTGAGAAGGTCTTCCTGTAAAATCTCGTCCTAATTTTAAAACTCCATTTGTGCCCGACAATTCAAAATCTCCGGTAAAAATATTTCCAGCCCCAAATTTAACGCCGCTTTGTGTTTTTGACATCATATAAGCGGCTAATTTTCCTTCTTTATAATCAGTATTATCTGATTTCGTCATAATAGCTTTTATGGTGGTAATTCCCAAATTAACATTCGTATTACCACATCCCCAGAAAGGAGTTTCACCATCAGCCCAAGGCATAGGTAAACCATCTTTTTCACACCAATTCTCAAATCCCATATTTTTACCCATTGGAGCTTCCTCCATAACGATTTCCTCCCAGTCTGTTTCTGAACCATCAGCTAAAGCTTTATATTCATAAGTTTCACCCGGCTCCAAATTAGAAATCAACGTTGTAAATTGAGATTTTTCGATGTTAGTCGTAATAGCATCTCCCGAAATCGTTTCAAATTCAGACTCTCCCTTTTTCTTAAAATAAAAAGAAACATCTTCCAGAGCTTCTGATTCACCTACCAATACAGCAAACTTAGCCCACACTATTGGTGTTCCAATACCAACTTTCACATCAGGTTTCACTTCTATGCTAAAACTGATCTCTGATTCTTGATAAAGATTATCCAAAACACAAATAGTAAATTTATGCGTTGCAGTTTTTAATCCATCAGGTAATAAGCGTTCAATCAGCAATTTAAAATCCAAAGTTTGTTCAATCTGTTTCACATCAATACTCGGGAAACCTTTTGCTTCTGCATTAGCCCAAGTATTCAAATCAAATGTAGACAAATCTTCAAACTGCCAAGAAGATGTCTTCACTTGAATTGTTTGAATTCCATTTGGGACAGACAATTTAAGTGCTGCTTCCGGTAAATTTACACCTTCTTTTTTTCTAAAGCTGATGAGATTATCAGCGTTAAAATCACCTTCTAAAGTCATTTTCGGTTCACCTTTACCAAACAACTCATCTTCTTCCTTGATAAATATATCATAAGTAATTTCTTTATGTTCTTTATCCACAGTTACATTTACATCTGCACCAGCTTCATCATCTTCCCCATTATCCGAAAGAGTAAACTTAAAAGTATAATGATATTGTGGTTGAATATCCGGATAAACTCTCTTCAAAATAAATTCATTACCATCGTTATTTACCAGTTTCAATTGAACAGTCAACTTCTCCGGTGTAAAGTAACCAGACCGATATTCATCACGCGTAAAAAGCAATGAACCGGAAGTATTACTTACTGTAGTTTGATAATCGATAAAATGATCCTTTACTGAATCACCATATTTTACCGATACTTTCGTATTCGCAATCGTACAAATCACTTTCGTATTGGTAATCTCTCCCTGTTTTACTTCAACCTCTTCCGCTCCCTGATACAACGGTGTTTCCCAAGCAACACCATCTGCTCCATTGGAACGGACAGCCACCGTATACTTACCTACCGGAAGCACTAAACGTTGTCCTTTCACTTCCGTCAGATAATCGTTATAGACTTTCAACGTATCCTCTTCACCCTGCAGGATAGCGACCTGTAAAGATTCATAAGTCACATCCGAAGTGGCGCGTGTTTGTAAGGTCTGATCTTCCTCCACATTCAGATACAGAGTACCGGTAGGAACCAGATTATGATCCTCATTGCAGGAGACCAACAAGCTGATTAACACGCATAAACTACACCAAGCTTTTATATAATATTTCATATAATATTCTTATTACTTTGTCAACTTTATAGTAGCATCCGTTCCTTCCCCATTATTGTCTTTCACAACAACCGTAAATGAATTAGATGCCCCAAGCATGTTTAAGAAGGCAGATATATCAAACTTCAATTTCCCTTTATCGTTTTTCTTTGGCAATCCAATAGAATTCAATACACTTTCTAATGCATGACCTTTATAGTTTAATAAATCTAAAGAAAATGCAGGATCTGACCCAATCTTAATATCCGCAGATAAAGCAGCCAAACCAGTAGGCATATCCATATAAATCACTACACTTTTAGCATTTTTTACATCTTGAGATTTTTTTACATCAAAAGCTTTACCGTCAATAGTTCCTGATATTACAGGTCCCTTTTTCACTTCATCACCGCCATTGTTATCATCACTACCGCCACCATTATTATCATCACCTCCATTATCAGGCTTATCCGATTCCTCAAAATGAGACGGTACTTCAATGATATAATCCTTCTCGATCAAAGACACATCGACTTTGAGAACAGGTCCATTCACAGGGACATCCGGTACATTGGAATCATCACCGTCATCGGGATCGTCCGGATCATCGGGTTCTTCCGGTTCTTCCGAATCGTCACCACCTCCTCCATGATCAGGATCACCATCCGGCACAGTCGGAACTGTACCCAATTCGATCAGTACGTTGTTATGATTCAATATCTGATCATCTTTCGAAAAGTCATGCGAATACGTATGTACGGTATTATCGTGCGTTGTGGCATACATAGTAAAACGTAATGTTCCTGTATTCTTCAAGTAAGCAATGCGGGCTTCATCTTTCTTGAGTGTCAGCACACCGACGCCATTATCGATAACGATGGAATAATCTTCTTTAAACTGTGAATAAAACTCGTCCGAGCAAGCAAACTGTACCTTTTTATTCTGAAGGCTGCATTGAGCAACCACCTTTGCCACCTCTTTTTCAGTAACCTTACAAACCGTATCACCCGCATAATAAGGAGAGTTGAAACCTGCATTCAGGTCTGATCCCATAGCTGCCCGAACGGAATATGTACCGACAGGCAACAACAAACCGCCTTCATCCTTCATGGCGGCATACGATTCATAATATTTTACCGTTTCACCCAAACTGTCGGCAATAGTTATAGAGAAATTATCCGGATTCAACAAATCCTCTTCCCCCTCATCATCCCCCTTTGTATTAGGAGCTTTCGCTTCTTTCTCTGCCTTTACTTCCAGATCCAGCAGACCCACATTTTCATATGAGGGCGTTTCTTTATCCGAATCTTTTCCTCCCAACAGGTCTTTCTTCATTTCGCATGAAAAAAGAAAAGGAAGAAGAAACGAAACAATTGTAAGTATACGTATGTATTTCATTTTATTCCTGATCAATAAGCGTTACTGTTCGTAAGGATAGTTTTTCAGGGGTTTCACCTGCATCCAGATTAATGATATAATATTCGCCTAACTTCGGAGAAGTAGCCGGATTATTATCATCATTCTTTACACGATAAGTACGTTCGGGGTACCATTTATCATCACCCAAACGGACTTTTACCTTTACCACTAATTCATCGCAAGCGTCTATGAAATAACCTACATCCGTCTTTTCTTTCGAGAACGTCCAGTCGGCTACCCCGTTAGAGACTTTCACTTCGTAATCATAGTTATTCGGCTGTTCTTCCAGCTTCTTTTTGAATTGTTCGGAGAGAGCCAGTTCGACACCGATACTCTGAAACGTACATTTCAAAGCCACATTAGTCGTTGTCTTTTCTTCAATAACAAACTCCTGCTGTTCTACAAAATAAGGTTTGTCGGAAACTTTCGTTTCTCCCAATTTATAGGAACTGGCAATCGCTGAATAATCTCCACAAGGAAGAATCAACGGAAGACCGGCTGCTTTCATATCAGTGAAAGTATCAAACTCTTTCACTACTGCACCGTTCTCATCCAGGATTCCGACATAAAAATTATCTGCCTCTATATCGGTAAAGTCCGCACTCTTCGTAATCACCGGAATAGTGATCTGCGTAGGAGTGTTATTCTTTAAACTCAATCCACCTGTGCCATCGACATAAGACGATCGGTTCATTTCCGCATCTTCACCGCAGGATGTAAAAGCGGTGAAGAGAGGGAATAGTAAGGTGTATAATAATATCTTTTTCATATTTTGATTATTCGTATATTAGTGAAATGTTATCTACAGTTAAAACACTTCCGATATGACGAGAATCACCATACCCATTACCCACTGGTCCCAAAACACCACTACCTTCTCCTCCTTGTATAGCCAGAGTTGTAGGTTGACTGGCATCTGTTGATAAGAACACTATTGTCATGGTTTCAGCTTTTTCCATCACAGTATAATTAATAGGGATAATACCTTCTATATAAGAATTTGTTGGTTGACCAATTTTAAGTTCTCCATATCCAATAGATGTACCATCTTCTGCCCACAATTGTGCATAGGCCTTGGTCGTTTCATTATTATATGAATAAAACTTATAATAAAATTTGATTCCTGATGGTCGAGTATCAAATCTTTTTCCAAAAGATTCTTTATGTGAACTCAAATCATAATCACCAATATATAACATTCCTGCCAAGCGATAATCCACATCATCCTGTGCACTACTTTGGGAGGTCCAATTATTAGCTCCCCATCCAACTGTTGCGATCTCCATCGCATTATTTCCCTCAAATGCAGAGACATTTAATGATTGCCCTCCATAAGTATTCAAATGATATGATGCTGTATATTTAGATTCTTTTATTGGAACTGTTCCGGGAAACGCACAGTAATACCATGATGCGACACCAGAAGAGGATTGAGTCGTTGTTCTATTTCTCGTATTCCACCATTTCTCGTCACTATTTTCTGCATAAGGATAAAAAGCATAAATCTTCTCACCTCCTGACCCGACAATTGTATGCTCCCATACCATCTCACTCGAATACTCTTCAAAGCCCGCATTGGGAATATAATAAACAGGATCTTCCGTAGTTACGGTTTTCTCTTTCCGATATTTATCATTGTAAATAACACAAAGATCATATTCCGTATTTGGTTCTAACCCTGTAAGTGTAGTCTTATAAATAGAGCTTCCTTGTGCTTCTTTTATCAAACTTGGCGATTCCATGTTAAGCCAGCTCCCAGTACCACTTACACGATACTGAAACCTCAACTTCTTTGAATTTCCGTTTTTTATATCTGTACGCAATACAATTCGTTTCGCAAATGCAGCTCCATCATCCGTTAAAAAATCAAATTCGGGAGCATTTACTTTTATCGTATAAGGTTGCTGATTTTCAGAAGTCTGACCATTATTATCTTTCAAACTAAAGGAGAAACCATAATCAGTGAAACTATTTTCTTTAGCAGTCAAACCTTCCGTAAATTGTTTGGGGAATGTAACTGTTGCAGACGTATTTTGTACATCCAGTTTGATACCATAATCTGCCTCAAGTTTAGAGACACCTTCATCCGTAAATATATACTCCTGAGTGACAGCATCATGGAGAACAACAAACTTTGTTTCATTCATATTAATGCCACCTTCCATAGAGACTGATGCTACACACTCTTTAGACAGAGGTTCACCTTCCACTATTTCCATTTCCGGGAAACCCTCAAAATCAACAATAGGTAAGGAGCTTGCTTGTACATTTACTTTCAACACTAATGGATACGGATCTGTCTGTTGCTCTTTTCCTGTGGCATCCGTCCCATAGAAATGGAATGTGTACAGAGTTGTTCCCTCTAACGGAGCTTTCAAGTTGCGAATAGCATCTTTCAAATTCAAGGCTCCTGTTTTTCTAATCTTTGAAAGATTCGAATTTTCAATACCTTCTACATTCCAATTAAAGTGAGCTTCCAATGCGGCTTCTACACCTTCGGTTGTTGTTAAATCAAAAATAGTTGCATCTTCTTCATCCATTGTATCCGGCCAATATTTAACATACAAATGACCTATACCACCAGGCATACCAAAACCAATGGATAAATCGGTTGTAAATGTACTTGTCTTAACCGTCAATTCATCTCCATTTTTAAACTTAGCAGGAATCAGCGTCGGCTCCTTAAACGGCTTCCACATAAAATCCGGAATCTCCGTCGTCATCGTCACTTCCTCCATCGTATCATCCAATACAATGTCCAGCCCGATTCCATCCAGCGCTTCTCCATCCGTCTTGAACACCAGACGGACATTCTGCCGGCGTTCCAGCTTCAATGCAGTCGGTACGTAATATGTTTTTTCCGTTTCTTCAGTTATTTTCTTCAGCTTGATACCGATAGCGATATTCGTTCCGTCCTTGTCCACCTGCATATATGCCGGACGCGTTTCGCCTTTAGCAATCTCTAAATCGGCGGTCGTATACGAAGAACTCAGCAAAACCGTATACTCTGAATACGCTTCCTTAAAATCGTCGGTATATTCAGCCGTGATCCGTGCATTCCCCAATGTCGCCGTCACCTCCAGCGGCGTACTCATCCCCTCCTTTACGGTAAAAGCGGTACTTCCCTCGAAGTAAGGATTCTCAAATTCAGCAGGGAGATTGTTCCCTTTGGAGGCAACCAGGGTGTAAGCACCTTCGGGCAGTTCGATCTCAGACGGCATTTGGTCGAAGCGGTCGTATGATTTTGTGGTGTCTTTGTCGGAGACAATCAATATCCGATAATCTTCTGTAGTAAGGAATTGCGCGAACTCGTCCGAAACCGCTTTGGTGATACCCGAGTCGATACCTTTCTTCAGGGAAGTGGTATCGGCGGTCAGGCTTAAACGTAGTTTTCCCGATTTGGAAGAATGACCTTCCTCATCACAAGCAGACAGACTTAATATTAATACAGAAATATACGTAAACAACGCCATAGCTCTCGCAGAACTATGTCTTCTCTTCATTTCCATTTCCCTCTTATGCCAATTTTACGGTTATTTGCTAACCTTAATATTATATACTAGTATCTATGCATTTTTTATCGGGGACAAATTAACTCCGAATTTCGGAACCTCACAAGGTCTATTTATACGATTTGCTGTCCTTTTTTTTAGACATGTCTTAAAACATATTAACTAACTTTCTTTATTATATATGATATGGTACAGAAAGGAGATATTCCAGTGTTCTATTTATAAGAAAACAGATCAGCCTTTGAAAAATAATGAATACATTTGCAGCTATATAAAAACAAGCAAATGGACACAAATACAGCTAAGGAGCTACCCAAACTCGACATCCCCGAAGACTGGATTGTCGGGAAAGATATCAGCCCCGAAATACTGAATATGTACACGAATTTCCCCTGCCGGTTGAAAGCTGGTATCTTCGTGCTCTGCATGGCAGGAGAAATCGAGGCTTCAATCGATGCAACGACCTACCAGGTAAAAGCAAACGACTTCGTGACCATCCTGCCGGGAAGTATTCTCCAGATACTGAAAGTAACAGGAGAGCTAAAGATCTATTTCATAGGCTATTCCTCCCTGTTCATTACATCAACCAATATTATCAAATCGACTCTCGACATCTTTTATACGATAAAGACCTCACCGGTTTTCCCGTTGAAAGAAGAAGTCGCCCAAATCTTCCGCGACCATATGGATCTGCTGGCCAGGACCTATATCACTTGTTACGGAAAAATCAGCAGAGAGGTTACCAAACATATGTTCTTCACCTTGATCCACGGACTAGGCGATTTGTATAAGGATTTACGAACTAAAAAAACAGTTTTAGGAAAAAGTGAACAGATCGCACACGAGTTTACACAACTGGTCATGCAACATTACAGTCAGGAACGAAACGTATCCTTCTATGCTGATAAACTGGGAATTACACAGGCTCATTTAAGTACAACGATCCGGCAAGCCACAGGAAAAACCTGCATCGATATCATCGCATCGATGGTCATCATGGATGCCAAGGCCCAGTTGAAATCGACCGAGACTTCGGTGCAGGATATCGCCTATTCGCTGAACTTCACAAACATGTCCTTCTTCGGCAAATATTTTAAACGACATGTGGGTATAAGTCCGTTGGAATACCGGAATAGTTGAAGTTCTGTGAGAACTACCATCGTATACTATTGGCTACTAAGCGATAAGTCCCGATCAATTAAGCCAAACATCATAAGCCTTTCCCTTAACGAGCAAGGTCAGCAAGCTTAACGAGCCATATCGCAAAGCTTAACGACCTAGGTCGAAAAGCTTTGCGACAGGAGTTCCGGAGATTGAAAGTTATAGCTAAAGAGTTAGTTAGTAACGTGTTTGACAGTAACAGGTAACTAGAAGAAAGATATTTTTTAGTCGCGGGAAAGGTTTATTTATAAAAAGGTGAAGGGTTCGAATCAACCATTCACCTTTTTATAAAACCGTTCACCCCATCCATTCACCCATAATCGTATAATAATCAAAAGGTGACTATAAAAAGGTGATAGGTGAACGGTATATTCATTAAAACGTTCAGGATATAGGTTCCAAATCGAATGATAGCCCCAAAGCACCAGCAATACGCACAAAACTGGATAACTGCATGTCTGTCTCCCCTTTCTCTATTTTAGCGATGTAGGAACGTTCTTTACCGACACGTTCTGCCAGTTCTTTTTGAGTCAGCTTCAGTTCTTTCCGACGATCACGAAGTATTTCTCCATAATACCATGCCAAAGCCTTAGCTTGTTCAACCTCACGCTCCGGAGTACCATATTCACCATATTTTTCTGCCAGCATTTTGCTGGTATCATATAATTTCTTCTTATTATTCATAGTTTCCATCTGTATAATCTTTTAAAAGTTTCTGAGCGATCTTTATCTCTCTCTTATAATCTTTTGTCGACTTCTTTATAAAGCCATTAAGTAGTAATACTTTTCTAGCTTCCATTAAATTAGGTTTATCTATCGCAAACAAGATAACCCTGTATTCATTATCCACAGAGACACGCAACTCATAGAAAGATGTGTCTATCAACTTCTTCACTATTTTAACACTTAGAATCTGTATTGATTCTATCAGCATCAAGTTCCAGTCTATCTTCTTCTGAACAGCAGGTTTCATCGAAGAATAAAAACGATCAAACTCCTCAGAATGAACAATATTTCTTAGTAATACAATATTCTCTTCTTTCATACAAAGGTAACGAATTAATTACATTCCATCAAATAGTCTTCCTTAAATTTCTACAGTCCCCAACTCTCCCTGTCGAGGTTTCGGTAATTGATGGCTTCGGCGAGATGGCGGGTCTCGATGTTTTCGGAGGCATCAAGGTCGGCAATGGTGCGGGAGACTTTCAGGATACGGTCGTAGGCACGGGCGGACAGGCTCAGACGCTGCATGGCGGTTTTGAGCAAGGCCAGACAGGCGGCATCGGGCACGGCATATTTATGCAGAAGCGGCGTAGTCATCTGGGCGTTGCAATAGATACCTTCATAATCGGCAAAACGCTTTTCCTGGATAGCACGTGCCTTGATAACCCGTTCACGGACAGCCAGACTGGGTTCGGACGGACGTTGTTCGGAAATCTTCTCAAAAGGCACGGGAACGATCTCCACCTGTATGTCGATGCGGTCGAGCAACGGTCCCGAAACACGGTTCATGTATTTCTGTACCGCTCCCGGAGGACAGAGACAAGGCCGGTCGGGATGGTTGTAATAACCGCACGGGCAAGGATTCATCGAAGCGACCAGCATAAAGCTGGCGGGATAATCGACCGAGAAACGGGCACGCGAAACCGTGATCTTGCGATCCTCCAGCGGCTGACGCATCACTTCGAGCACACTCCGGTTGAACTCCGGCAACTCATCGAGAAACAGTACCCCATTATGAGCCAGGCTGACCTCTCCCGGTTGCGGATAAGCTCCCCCGCCTACCATCGCCACATTCGAAATGGTATGATGCGGCGAGCGGAACGGACGCTGTACCATCAGGGAAGTCTCCACCCCTATCTTTCCTGCTACAGAATGGATCTTCGTTGTCTCCAGCGATTCATGCAAGGTGAACGGCGGAAGAATAGTCGGCAACCGTTTTGCCAGCATCGACTTGCCGCTTCCCGGTGCACCTATCATCAGTAGGTTATGACCACCGGCAGCAGCCACTTCCAAGGCACGCTTGACACTCTCCTGCCCACGTACATCGGAGAAATCGAACTCAAACTGCTCCTGGCGGGCATAAAATTCCTCTCTCGTGCTCACGACAGTCGGCTGCAGTTCACGCTTTCCACTCATGAACTCGATTACCTCTTTAATGGTCGAAGCCCCGTACACCTCTAGATTATTGACTACCGCAGCTTCTCGTGCATTCTGTTTAGGAAGAATAAAGCCCTTGAAGCCCTCTTCCCTCGCTTTGATGGCGATAGGCAACACCCCTTTCACCGGCTGCAGGCTCCCGTCGAGCGAGAGTTCTCCCATCAGGATGAATTGATCCAGCCGGGAAGCATCCAGCTCTTCAGCAGCAGCCAATATGCCGACAGCCAGCGGCAGATCATAGGCAGAACCTTCTTTCCGGATATCGGCAGGCGCCATATTGATCACAATACGATTACGGGGGAATTTATATCCGCTCACTTGAAGGGCAGAGATGATACGTTCGTGACTTTCGCGTACGGCAACATCGGGGAGACCGACCAGAAAGAACTGGATTCCCTTCGTACAATTGACTTCAATGGTGACAATGGTTGCAGAGATGCCCTGCACCGCGGCGGCATACGATTTGACTAACATAATTAATGATTTTGGTTGAAAGTTTATAATTCGTTATTTCATCACTCTATCAGTTTTTCAAGTGTTTGTTCTATTTCCACACCGTTGTCCGTCTTCATGACGATCTTTCCTTCTTCATCGATCAGGAAACAGCGGGGAAGTGCGTTTACATTATAGAGGTCGACCAACATCGTTGCCTGTCCGGCAGAGTCGGTCACCAGGTTCCAGTCGATACTGTCTTTAGCCAGCAGCTTGCGGACTTCCTTCGGGTCGTCGTCCAGGCTGATCAGCAGCATATCCACTTTCTCTTTCGGATATTTCATTGCGACTTTATCCAAAAACAGGTCTTCCGTCTGGCACATATCGCACCAGGGAGCCGTAAAAGCAAGCAGCAAATAACGTTGCGGGAATGAGTCCAGACTCACAGTTTGTCCGTATACGTTCTTTACATGAAAGCCGGGGGCTTCCGCACCCAACAAGGTACGCTGTGCCTTGGCACTATATTCCTGCAGTTTACGTATCAGATAGAAATTGTTCAACTTCGGACTCAGCACCGCTAGTAACTCATCCAGCTTTCGGGTGTCATCCGGATTCATGAAGTAATATTGCAGTAAAACAGCCGAAGCCTCCTCATCGGGATGCGCCTGTATGTATTCCATGGCCCGTTCCGACAACGTATGATTCACATTAGTCAGACGAGACGGGATATCGGTTTCCTCCGTTGTATTCGTATAGCTTCCCTTATTCGTCAAAATCTTGAACAGATCCGCTTGTTCCTTCAGCAAGGGACTGATACTCTTCTTGTAGGAGTTCAACTGATCGTTGATCCGTCCGCCTTTTACCTGCAACAGAGACGGATAAAGAGCATCACCGCTAATGGTTATTTTTTCACCTTTGATCAGGTAAGCCGTAGTCCAGCTTTTCTTGTTATCGAAGAAGATTGTGACCGTATTGAAATCACCTTCATTGCGTTTCAAAGAGAATTGTCCGGGTTTTTCACACGTGATGGTATCGACGACCTTGTAATTGTCATTTTCAAAAACAGCATACAACGTCTCATCTTCCAAATTAGACAATTTGCCTTCTATTCGGTAAGAGACGTCCTTGCCGCATGACGCCAAAAACAATGCGACTCCGAAAATCAATAATAAATGCTTTATCATTCTACCTTTAAACCCCACAATAACGGATAATTTGGGGTAAAGATAATAATAGATTTTAAAACAAACTAACATTTATGATAAAATTAATATAGATATATAAAAAAAGCGCAGAACAAAATGTTCTACGCTTTTTGATTTTTTATACTTAATCCAGGTTATATAGCCCTGAATCTGTAAATTACAATTTCGGACCAGCAGCAACCAAAGCCTTACCTGCTTCGTTTCCAGTGAACTTAGCAAAGTTCTTGATGAAACGACCAGCCAGGTCTTTTGCTTTTTCATCCCACTGAGCAGCGTCAGCGTAAGTATCGCGAGGATCAAGGATCTTCGGATCAACGTTCGGCAATTCTGTCGGAACAACGAAGTCGAAGTAAGGAATAACCTTAGTCGGAGCTTTGTCGATAGAACCATCCAGGATAGCGTCGATGATACCTCTTGTATCTTTGATAGAGATACGTTTGCCAGAACCATTCCATCCAGTGTTAACCAGATAAGCCTTAGCACCGGTCATTTCCATTTTCTTAACCAATTCTTCGCCGTATTTAGTCGGGTGCAATGACAAGAAAGCAGCACCGAAACAAGCAGAGAATGTAGGAGTCGGTTCAGTGATACCACGTTCTGTACCAGCCAATTTAGCTGTGAAACCAGAAAGGAAGTAATACTGAGTCTGTTCCGGGTTCAGGATAGATACCGGAGGCAATACACCGAATGCATCAGCAGACAGGAAGATAACCTGTTTTGCGTGCGGGCCTTTAGATACCGGCTTAACGATGTTTTCGATATGATAGATCGGATAAGAAACACGAGTGTTTTCTGTTACGCTCTTATCAGCGAAATCGATTGTACCGTCAGCAGCAACTGTTACGTTTTCCAACAGAGCGTCGCGTTTGATAGCGTTGTAAATATCCGGTTCGCTTTCCTTATCCAGGTTGATAACCTTAGCATAGCAACCACCTTCGTAGTTGAATACACCTTCGTTATCCCATCCGTGTTCGTCATCACCGATCAACAGACGTTTCGGGTCAGTAGACAAAGTTGTCTTACCTGTACCAG
>ENA-OWPN01000482-OWPN01000482.1-human-gut-metagenome-genome-assembly--contig:-NODE-482-length-54697-cov-5.307840_pt1 | contig 54697 bp, 48 predicted proteins | sample MGYA00248266_ERZ651850 | MGnify/ENA primary metagenome ERZ651850 (study PRJEB26924, sample SAMEA4378296) | human gut metagenome | biome: human gut; feature: human-associated habitat; material: faeces... | reverse complement strand
GTCCAAATCCGTTGTATTGCCATTTGGTTGCTCATTTATTGACGACACTATCTAAGTGCATATTATTAAATTTACAAATTCTGTGCGGTGAACATAGGCGCTTTGCTTTCTTTGAACTTCTCTGCGCAGTAGAAAGGCATGAAAAATGAAGCAAGTTATTTTACTGATGGCGGATACTGTACGTAAAGACATGCTGGGATGCTATGGCAATAAATCAATGCGAACCCCTAATATTGATTTTTTAGCGGAGCAGGGAATACGCTTTGAAAATGCATATACATGCCAACCAGTTTGTGGACCTGCGCGGTCAGCGTTGTTTACGGGACAGTTTCCACATTCTAATGGAATGATAACGAACAGTATCGCAATGGGTGATAATATAAAAACACTTGGCCAACGACTGACTGATCATGGTATTCACTGTGGTTATATTGGAAAATGGCACTTAGATGGAAGTGACTATTTTGGGAATGGAATGTGTCCTTCGGGATGGGACGAAGAATACTGGTATGACATGAGATGCTATTTGAATGAACTTTCAGATGAGGACCGAAAGCGGTCACGTATATCCAAAACTGCATACAGCACAGATATGACTGCAGAATTTACCTACGCGCATCGATGTGCCGACAGAGCATTGCGCTTCTTGGATCAATATAAAAAAGAAGATTTTTTTCTTACAGTGTCTTTTGATGAACCACATGGACCGTGCCTATGTCCTGCACCTTATAATACGATGTATCGTGGATATGCTATGCCGCCGAACCCAAACTATGGGGATGATCTTTCGGACAAACCGATGCTACAACGGCTATGGGCCGGAGATGCAGTACATAAAAAGCCCGAGGCATTGAATACTCCTTCAGAGCAATTAGCATTATTTTTGGGGTGCAATAGTTTTGTAGATGCAGAAATAGGGAGGGTGCTGAAAAGAATATACGAAGAGACGCCACAGGCAATTGTGATTTTTACTTCCGATCATGGGGATATGTTAGGTAATCATCGCCTGCAAATGAAAAACTCCGTAGCATATAAAGAAATTGCCAATATACCGTTTATTATAAAGGGCTTCGGAGTAGGTGTGGCTGACACAATGGCCTCCCATATCGATGTGGTGCCTACGATATTGGAGTATATGGGGATACCCCTACCTAAGTTGTTGGAAGGAAAAAGCATGTTGCCGTACCTCTACGGCAAGGAAACAAGTGTGAATGAAGCGGTATTTACTGAATTTACACGTTATGAACTGGACCATGATGGATTTGGCGGTTTTCAGCCCATGCGTGCTGTTACTACCCAAAAATACAAGTTAGTGTTACATTTATTGGATACAGACGAATTTTATGATTTGGAAGAAGATCCATTTGAAGTTCACAATAGGATTTATGACAGTAAACTTATGTTAGTACGTAACAGGTTACATGATATGTTACTGGAACATATGAATCGAACACGTGATTGTTTTCGAGGATATCAATGGGCTTGTCGCCCTTGGAGAGAGGACAAGCATGCAGAATGGGAGAATGATGGTTTTACACGACAGCGTGAAAATGAAGAATATGAACCACGACAGTTAGACTACGATACGGGCCTGCCCATGGAAAGTGCGGTGAGATATAAAAATAGATACGACGAAAAAAGGTAAGGGGCAAAGAATACATTCGAGAGTTGCGTGGTGCCGTGCAGACGCTGCTGCAGGAAGTACAGGATTGGGAAGAGCGTAGTCCGAAAAAGTAGCGAGATCTGAACAGGAATTTCCAGAAAGCACCGGGGCAAGGTCAAGTGTGCCCTTCCCGGTTTCGTGGACAGTAAAAATGAAGAAAAAACAGAAAGAAACGCAGGATATCTTGTCGTATCACAGTCAGGCGGCGGGATGCTCAGACAAGGCACGCGCGAAGGCATCCGGAGGACGCCAGCCAATAGAGGAATGCGGGCGCACCGGATTGTAAAAGGTCTCGATATAAGCGAAGACGTCTGCCATGGCATGTGCCCTTGAGGCGAAATGGCGCAGATGGACGCACTCGCACTTGAGGCAGCTGAAGAAGTTTTCGGCCACGGCGTTGTCATAGGGATCGCCCTTGCGGGACATGCTTTGCCGGATGCCGAGGCTGGCGAGACGCTGACGGTAAGCGTAGGCGGCGTATTGGACGCCGCGGTCGGAGTGGAAGATGAGGCCGGGCAGAGGCTTGCGGCGCCGGACGGCCATGCCGAGGGCGGCGAGAGTGAGATTTGTGTCGATGCGGTCGGAGAAGGCGTAGCCGACGATCTGCTTTGTGCAAAGGTCTTTCACAACAGCGCAGTAGAGCCAGCCCTCGCCGGTGGGGATATAGGTAATATCGCCGACCCATGCGGTGTCTGGCTTGTCAAAGGAGAAGCGGCGCGCAAGGAGATTGGGCGCGATGGGGTGCGCGTGTCTTGAGTTGGTCGTGGCTTTGTAGGCACGCCTGCGTGTGGAGGAGATGTTCATCTCGTTCATCAGGCGGTGGATGCGCTTGCGCGAGCAGGAAAGCTGCGGGCGGATCAGGTGATACAGGCTGTCCAGCCCAAGGGCGGGATAACGCTGATGCAGGCTCAGCAGCCGGCGTTTCAGTTCCTGATCCTTCTGCCGGCGCAAAGAGGGTTTGCGGCCCAGCCATTCGTAGTACCCGCTGCGGGAGACCTCCAGCAGTCGGCATACAAGTTCCACAGAGGCCCCCGCGCGGGCCGTACGGATGTACCGGTACTTGTCCTCTATGGTTTGGAAAGTATGCCGACGGATTTTTTTAGGATGTCAATGACCCCGTCTTTCTCTTCAAGCTTCTTGCGCAGTGCTCGAATCTCCGCCTCCAGTTCGCGCAGGCGTCTGGCGTCGCGGTTTTGGCGGTCTGCTTGCCCCGGCGATGGTGCGCCCGCCGCTTTCAGCCAGCTGCGCAGCGTGTCGATGCAGATGCCGAGTTCCGCGGCCACCTCCCGGCTGGGCCGCCCCTGCTCGGTGACCATCCGCACTGCCCCCGCCTTGAAGGCCTCATCGTAACGCGGCGGCGCTGGGTGTTTTCGTTCTTTGGTTGACATTTTTCATTACCCCTTTCCATTATACAGATTGTTTTTCTGTCCGGCAAATCGGGTATGGGGGCACAAGCTTGCCTACGAATTGGGTGCCAGTGGAAAGCTGTACTGCAAAAGTAAAGACAAAGAGTTTGGGGGAACCATCATAAGAATGAAAGATATAAGCGTTATGGTTAAGCCGGCAAGTGGTCTATGTAATATGCGTTGCAAATACTGCTTCTACGCGGACGAAACATCCAAAAGAGCGGTAGCGAGCTATGGCCTTATGACGTTTGACACACTCCATTCAGTTTTGGAGAAAATTCTTTCGGAGGCAACTCGGTCATGCACGATTGCATTCCAAGGCGGGGAACCAACATTGGCGGGTCTGCCGTTCTTTCGGCAGGCAATCAGCATCTGTAAAGGAAAAAATGTGAATCATTGCAGCATCTCTTTTGCCATACAAACGAATGGCCTTTTGATTGATGATGAATGGTGCGCATTCTTTGCAGAAAATCATTTTCTGGTCGGTATTTCATTGGACGGTCCGAAAGAACTGCACGATGCAAACAGGCCGGACACTGTCGGAAAAGGAACATACAGCAGAGTGATGCACGCATTGCAACTGTTGAAAAGTCATGGAGTGGATACGAATATCTTAACGGTTGTTACAGCGGACACTGCGAAGAACTATCGTAAGGCGTATAACTTTTTCGTTCGCAGCGGGTTTGATTATCAGCAATATATCCCCTGCTTGGATCCTTTGAGTGAACCGCGGGGCCAGCAACCGTGGTCACTGACTCCGGAGCGGTTTGAGCAATACCTTAAGACGGCGTTTGATTGCTGGCATCAAGATGCAATGAGGGGAAAGAAGCGCTATCATCGCTATTTTGACAATCTGCTTTTGATGCTGAACGGCCAGCCGCCGGAGGCCTGCGGCATGCTGGGAACATGCGGGATGCAGTATGTTGTGGAAGCAGACGGCAGTGTGTATCCTTGCGATTTCTATATGCTGGATCAGTATAAGCTGGGGAATCTGAATACAGATACGCTTGCCCAAATAGATGCCAGACGGAAAGAGATTGGATTTATAGAGCAGAGCTGTGCAGTAGACGAAAAGTGCAGGATATGCAAATGGTATCAACTGTGCCGTGGAGGATGCCGAAGAGATAGAGACTATTATCAAGACGGCATTGGTCGAAATTACTACTGTGCTGCCTACGAGCGCTTCTTTGAATATGCCTGGCCAAAATTGGGCGAAGTGTATGAAGAAGTGATAAGAGGCTAGAAAGAGGATTTACAGGATGTCAATTTTAGCGTTTTTGGTCAGTTTTCTGGCGTCAACAGCAGGTGCAATCTGCGGGATTGGCGGCGGAGTTATCATCAAACCGACTCTGGATTTATTCCAAATGGCCAGTGTGTCTACGATCAGCTTTTTATCGGGCTGTACGGTGCTTTCAATGAGTTTGTACTCTGTTGGCAGGGGATTGCTGGCACATGACAGTACAGTGGACTTCAAAACAGGGACACCGCTGGCGCTGGGCGCGGCAATTGGTGGCGTTTTCGGCAAACAATTGTTTACTGCCGTCAAGGAAGCCGCTTCCAACCCGAATATGGTGGGGGGTGTACAGGCTGGATGTCTCGCAATCATCACAATTTATACGCTTGCCTATACGGTAAACAAAGCGCATATAAAAACGCGTCAGATTCAAGGGTCAATTCCCTGTGTGACAATAGGCGTGGCACTTGGTATTATGTCAACCTTTTTGGGAATCGGCGGCGGGCCGATTAATCTGGTGGTTCTATACTACTTCTTTTCTATGTCCACAAAAACAGCAGCCCAGAATAGTTTGTACATTATTTTAGTTTCTCAGATTACGAGTATTGCAACAACGCTGTTTACAAAAACCGTTCCAGAGTTTGAATGGCTCTGGCTGGTTCTGATGATAGCCGGAGGGATCAGCGGGGGTGTTGTGGGACGGAAAATTAACAAGCGAATTAACGACAGGCAAGTAGAAATTCTATTTATCGGGTTGATGTTTGCAATTATTGGAATCAGTTGCTATAACACTTGGGCGTTTATGAAATAAGATTTGGATTCATGTATGCCCTACATACTTTAAGGCAGCCAATGCACAGTTCGTGCTTGGCTGCCTTCTTTTTTTATTGACGATATTGATATTTCATAGCCAGCGGTAAATATGGCGGTATATTGGTCACGTGCGCCTCCAATCAAACTGAATTTTTGAATTTCAGATTGATTGGAGGAAAAGGAGATGGCATACAACCATCGAAAGGCAGAAATAGAATGGCTTAATTGGAAAGAGAAAGAAGAAAAGCAGTTGAGGGAGTTGGGCGTGGATGAGGACACGATTCAGCGCCTGCACACATACGACTGGCGGCAGTTTAATAAAGAGCGGCAGTACCAACAACGATGGAGGGATGGAATAGAGAAGATCGAGCAACAAGAAGAACTGGTTCCACCAGTGAGGACAGTGGAAGATTTACTGGGTGAAATCGGAAATGAGCGGTTGTTTGATATTTTGAGTAAGGCGGATAAGCAGACTCTTGAAATCTTACTTATGAGAACGGAGGGATACAACGATTCTGAGATTGCCCATATTATGGGACTAGATAAGTATGCGGTCAGCATGCGCATTTATCGGCTCCGAAAAAAGTTGAAAAAATATTTTTGAGGTGCGTTATATTTTGCCTTTTTTCCTGGGCTACTAAGTGAACGGCGAAAATTTCGCAGTTCACTTGTAGCTTGACAACCGCATATCAGCACGGCAGGTACGTTCCCGCCCATACGAGCGACACCGGGAAAAGCGCCACGACGTGCAGACAGCCGCACTGCTGCCCCTGTGAGAGAGCGGCAGTGTGCGCCAGCCTGCGCCGAGCGATTCATTTTGCCCGAAAAAGGGCCTAAGCAGGCTCTTTCGCGTTTGACCATGGAGCGGGGGATAATGACACACCAGTTGCCTGGCACATCAGATCGGGTGGCCGACCTTGGGTTGTAATCAGTAAGACCCTTGGGGAGCCAGTGAGCGGTTGTAAGCGATCAGCCCGCCTGCCGTGTTCCCATGTGCGCGGGGGAGCGAGCTGCAAATACGGCACAGAAAACCAAATCAAAAAGATGAAAATGACACTGTCGTTGACGTCGAATCCGTGCGGCGCAGAGATCAAGGCTCTGCGCCGCATCCGTTTGCCGCCAACGGCAGACAGATTGGGAGAGATGCCGTATAAAAGAAAAAACATCGCATGAAGATGCGCATGCCCTGGCCGACCACATTTTTCGTGACCTGTCGTCGGAACATGGACTTGTCGTGCGCGAGACGCAGATTGCACTGTGTCATGCCATGCTGGATTCCTTGTTTGAAGGAAGAATAACGCTTTGCGATGCAGGCGTTGGGATCGGCAAAACCCATGCGTATCTGGTCGCCTGTCTGCTCTGGCAGATCTGTCGGCCGGCACAGCTGTCGCGCACGGTAGTGATTTCAACTTCCAGTGTGGCGTTGCAGAGCGCGATACTGGGGGAATATCTGCCGCTTTTGTCCCGCATGCTCGTGCAGGCGGGTATACTGGATGCGCCTGTTCGTGCAATCGTACGCAAGGGAAAAGAACGGTTCGTGTGTGAACAGAGGCTGGCAGAAAGATTTGCACAGGTTTTGAGCAAAGCGAATGACAGCGGCAGGCAGGAGACAGCACTCCGCGCATTGGAGAAAACCTGTGATCTGGACAAGGCGCTGGGACTTTCCGGTTTTGACCGCCGCCATGTATGTGTTCCGCCCTTTTGTCCACGGGATTGCACCGCTCGTGATTTTTGCCGTTATCAGCAATATCTGCGGGATGCGCAGAGAGCCAATATCATGATACAAATTTGCAATCACAATTACCTGCTGGCGGATGCAGCGCACAGACAGCAAGGATTGCGCCCACTTTTGAAGGATTACCATGTGTTGGTGATAGATGAGGCACATAAGCTGCCGGAAGCCGCCCGACAGATGTACGGCCGCAATGTGTCGCAGGAGGATTTGAGCGCGTTTTGCCGTCTGCTGCAGAGAGAGCATTTGTCGCGGGAAGCTAGCCGGTTGGCCGAAGTACAGGCGGCGCTGTCCACAGCTTTAGCACGGGATGACCGACTGGAGGAAGAAGCAAGAATAGCCTTTGTGCTTACACCGTCGCGCGCCCGTGCACTGGAAGATACCATCACCTGCCTGCGGCAGCTCGCCGCACGCTTGACGCTTTATCTCCCAGGATGGGTGGTGGGGCGGCTCAAGGATATGGCGGACACACTTGAACTATTCCAAAATAATGACTCACACTGCGTCCTCTATGTGCAATACGACAGACAGGGAGCGCCTATGCTCTGCGCGGCCAGTCGGGAAGTGCCCGCACAGCTGGAGCGGGCACTGTGGGCAACCGGCAGGCCGGCAATCCTCACATCGGGCACATTGGCATCGGGTGGCAACTTCGCACGAATCAGGCAAATGCTGGGGCTGGAAAGAAATATTCGAACAGGCTCCTTTGAAGCAATGTCGCCGTTCGATTATGAACGGAATTGCCTGCTGTACATTCCCAGGGATATGCCATCTCCCGGCAACAGGAGAAATGTGGAGGCGCTTGCGCATCGTATCGAAGAGTTGACCAAAGCAGTTCACGGTCATGCGTTGGTGCTGTTCACATCCTATCGCTTGATGGGTGAAGTCCATGCGCTACTGCGGAATCGTCTGCCGTTTCCGCTGCTGGAGGCGTGGCGTAATGGGCAGCAGATTATCCGCCTGTTCAAGAGCCTGCCCAATGCGGTGCTGCTTGCGGCCGGGCCGTGCTGGGAAGGGATAGACTTTCCCGGAGATATGGTGTCGCTGCTGGTGATTGCGCGGCTGCCATTCCCGGTGCCGGATCCGGTCAGTGAGTCGGAAAAGGCGCAGTATCCCAGCCTTCATGATTACATCCGGACGGTGGTACTGCCGGATATGCAGCGCAAGCTGCGGCAGGGATTTGGCCGGGCCATCCGTACAGAAACGGATACCTGTACGGTGGCGATTTTGGACCAGCGTGCACAAGAAGGGCAGCGGTACCACATGGCTGTGCTGGAAGCCTTGCCAAAGTGTAGGTTATCGGACAGTTTAGAGGATGTGGCCCGATTCATCCGGGAACGGAAGACACTGGAATATTTTCAGCAGTGAGAAACCCTTTCTTACATTATATATATGGGGTGTTGGCAATGGAGCAACAGAATGGGATAAATAAGCATGATTTAAAACTTTGGGCATATGCCCGCAGCAGTTCTCCGAAACCGGGTGTGTTGATCCGGCAGATGCAGGAGCTACTGGCCGATGCGGAACGCAACCATTGGACTGTTGTGGGAACGTCGCAGGACATGAGCACAGGCAGGACGCTGGCCCGCATGGGATTGCGGGAGGCACAGAGCGCGGTACGGCAGGGAATCGCCAATGGGATTTTGGTAGAAGATATTGGCCGGCTGAGCCATGAATACAGTACGGCGCTGCGCGTCCTGGAGTTTTTGCAGGATCACGGCGCTGTTTTAATTTGTACACAGTCCGATGTGCGTTATGAACTGTACATCAAAGGGCTGTCGCAGCCGCTGCAACAGCGGGCGATGTCTAAAGGGGGGATAGTTCCGTGGTGAGAGAGATAGATGATACACAGCGTGAAACTTCGTCTTCACGCCTTATCGCGGAGATCTGCTATTATATATCTTTTGCTGCCTTGAAGCGCCTGTGGGAAAAAGGAGAAATCTCAGAAACGCTTTTTAAAAGAATCAATATTGGTATTGCCGAAAAATATGGAGTTTTGAAATACTCGATTTAGTAAGTTGTGTGATAGCTTTCAATGCGTTTTTAAGGTATGTTGGGTGTGACAAAAAAGATGTCCGGCATGCGGAAAGGGGACGTTGAGAGTGCCACAAGTCAAAATCATTCAACCGCTTGAAGAACAAGTTAAGCGGCTTCGCGTTGCGGCATATGTTCGTGTGAGCAGCGATTCCGAAGATCAGCTGAACTCCTTTTCGGTGCAGATGGAACATTACACGGTCCTTATAAAGGATAACGCGGAATGGAATTTTGCGGGAATCTACGCAGATGAAGGAATCACCGGTACGGCGGCAGATAAAAGGGAAAGTTTTCAACGCTTGCTGAAAGACTGTCGGGCAGGGGAAATCGACCGGATATTGGTGAAGTCCATTTCACGGTTTGCGCGCAATTCAGCGGATACAATTTCGGTAACTAGAGAGCTGAAGCAGCTTGGTGTCTCCATTTATTTTGAAAAAGAGGGCATCGACACCGCAGATATGGGGAGCGAAATGTTGCTCAGTATGCTTGGTGCGGTAGCTCAGGAGGAATCGGTATCGATCTCCCGCAACCTCCAGTGGGGAATTCACAAGCGAATGCAAAAGGGCGAGTATGTCAATCCGAGCGTGCCGTTCGGATATTCTTACGCCGACCACACACTTGTACCAAATGATGAGGAGGCATGCGTTGTTCGTGAAATATTTCAACGATATGTTGACGGTATGAGCGTACAAAAGATTGCTGATTTGTTAACTGAAAGAGGAATACAGCCGCCATTTCGTGCAGTGGCTTGGAGCACATTTGTCATTCGGTATATTTTGAAAAATGAAAAGTATATAGGAGATTCTTTGTTACAAAAGAAATTTACTGTTGATGAATTTCCGCTCAGATGCATAAAGAATAAAGGCCAGGTTTCGCAATATTATGTGGAAAACAGTCATACCGCTATTATTGAAAAAGAAGTGTTTGAAAAAGTACAAAATTTGCTCGCCCAGAAAAGAGTTGCGGCATCTGAACGTAAGACGTATCCACTTAGCAGGAAATTGGTGTGCACATTTTGCGGGGCAACCTTTAAAAGAAAAGCCAATGCGACAAAAAGCAAGGCGACGGCGTGGGTATGCCGTACTCACTATTTGAATACAGAAAAATGTCCGATGAAGCCTGTTGCAGAGACAGAGATTCATCGGGCATTTTGTTCTCTCTATAACAAGCTGCTGTTACATAAAACTACTGTTTTAGAAAATTTGCTGACGGACTTGCAAGAACTAAAGCGGCGCGGCCAATATAACGATCTAGATGTGATAAAGGTGAACCGGGAACTTACGGAAGGACTTAAACAACTTCATTTCCTAACGCAACTGCATTCAAAAGGCGTGATTTCCACTGATGTCTATCTGGAACGCCGTACTGCTTTAGATAAAAAGACGGCAGAATTACAGAAAAAACTGCTATCCAGCCAGCAGACGAATAAACTGGATGAAGTCATCGGACAGACCGAAAAATTGCTTTCAATTCTATATGAGGGAACTCCGATCACGCGATTTGATGCAGATATATTTAGAGATATTGTGGATAAAATTGAGGTGGGTCATGAGGCTTTCTGTTTTTGTCTTAAGAACGGTCTGCATTTATTGGAGAAAAGGTGAAGTAATGAAAAAAATACGATATCTCCCGTTTGGGTACACCATTACAAAAGGAGAAATAGGTTTGCAGCCTCAAGAAGCTCTTATTGTCCAAAATGTGTTCAAATGGTATTTAGAAGGAGAAACGATGCAGCGAATTGCAGATCGGCTAAATTGTCAAGAAGTACGATATAGCGATACTGCCGCAGTATGGACGAAAAATATGGTATATCGTATTTTGGAGTGTGAAAAATACTGCACTGATACAAAGTTGCCGGCTCTGATTACATCTGATATTTTTTACGAAGCATACGCACAACGAAAGATAAAAGCAAATCCCCAGCAAAAAGAACTGGCCTTAATACGGAAACGCGCAGTTTGCGCACATTGTTCGAATAAAATATATTTCAGAGCAGGCAGCGAACAATGGAAATGCCAAACTTGTGGAATGAAAACCGATAAAATGACAGCAGCAAAAACATTGGATACGATTGAAAGTTTGTTGAATAATTTGTCAAGTCATCCAGAGACACTGCGGTCACCGGAAGAAAAAAATAATCTATTTTCACTGGAATTGAACCATCTGATGCAGGAAATATCGCGCGCATTCAATCAAAGGCGGTTAGATGTAGATCATCTGACAGGATTGCTTTTATCGCGCAGCTCAAAACAATACAATCTCTTGGGTGCGGGAGCGTATGATCCGCTGACATTGAGACTGAAAGAAATATTAGAGCAGAAAGAGTCGGCATGGAACATGGAAACAGACATCGCATTTTTTGAACAAGTAGTGGAGAAAGTGGTTGTGGAACGAAATGGATCAGTCCGCCTTCAGCTCATCAACGGCCAACTGATTCCATAGGATAAAGGAGCCAATGTACAATGCCGGAAAAGATTATAAGAGAAATTCCTCCGCATCCAATAGACAGAAAGCCACGTAAGGTGCGGAAGCTGCTGCGTGTGGCTGCGTATTGCCGCGTCAGCACCGAGGAAGAGGAACAAAAGGGAAGCTTTGAGACGCAGTGTTCCTACTATACGGAAAAAATACAAAGCCATGATGGATGGACGGTGGCGGGGATTTTTGCAGACGATGGGATTTCCGGTGTACATACAAAAAAGCGCGATGATTTTCTGGCCATGATTGCGCAATGCAAAAAAGGAAAAATAGATTTGATCCTTACAAAATCCATATCACGCTTTGCACGCAATACTTTGGACAGCATACAATATGTGCGCGAACTCAAAAAACAAGGCATTTCTGTGATTTTCGAAAAAGAGAATATCAATACGGGGACGATGACGTCCGAGATGATTCTCACGGTGCTGAGTGCTTTTGCGCAGGCAGAAAGTGAGTCGATCAGCCAAAACGTTGCACGGGGAAAACGGATGGGGTACAGACAGGGAAAATTCTCATTTCCATATAGCTGTATGATAGGGTACAGAAAAGGGCCGGATGGAAATCCGCAGATCATCCCTGAGCAGGCTGAGACGGTGAGGATGATCTACAATGATTATCTGGCAGGAGACAGCCTTGTGAAAATAGCAGGAAATCTGGACGCCCGCGGCATCCCGACTCCGAAGAACAAGGGGAAGTGGTCGAGCCAGACGGTGATGCGAATCCTTCAAAATGAGAAATACGCGGGCCATGTGCTGCTTCAAAAAACATATACGGCAGATTTGTTGTCGGGAACAATCAAGAAAAATAACGGGGAGCTGCCCCAGTACTATATAGAGAATAACCACACACCAATCGTGTCACAAGAAATGTTTCTGCTGGTGCAGGAGGAAATTGCGCGAAGGAAAAGCAAAAGTCCTGCGTCACAGAAAAAAGTCAGAACGAACCGGGGGCGCTATACCAGCCAGTATGCGCTTTCGGAGCGCTTGATATGTGGAGAGTGTGGCTGTTATTACAGGCGGGTCACTTGGAACATCCGTGGGAAAAGGAAAATCGTTTGGCGATGCATCAACCGGTTGGAGTTCGGAAAGAAGTATTGCAAGTCGTCACCGAGTATATCGGAAGATGTGCTGCACAATGCGATTCTGAGAGCGATCCGGGAGCTGGCTCAGCAACAAAGGGAGCAGACTCAAAAATGTTTGCACGACACGATATTGCAATGCGCTACAGGCGGATTGGACATATCGCTCACTACGTTGAAAAATCAACTGGAACAAAAAAACAGGGATTTTGACCGGATTTTGGAGATGGCGCTTACGGATGGGGCGGAGAGCGAATTTGTGGAAGCGAAGATGAGCCAGCTGAGCGACGAGATACTTTATTTAAAACAACAGATAAAGAAAATTGAAAAGGAATCATCGCTTTGGCAAGCATCTAAAGGGAAAGTGAAAAGCATATGGAATCTTCTTGCTACGGAAGATTTTGACATAACTGAATACGATGATGCGCTGGTTGCCAGAGTTGTTGAACAGATAGTTGTGGAAAGAAACTATAATATATGTGTTCGGTTTATAAAAGGAGATGAAATACGGATAGAGTTATGATATAGTTGCATAGAAGATTGGAGACTAGTATGAAAGTTGTAAAACTATAATATATATGTTAAAATTAACAAAAAGTGTTGGAGATTTGGAGAGAAATAGAATGAATGCAAACATTATTGTCCTATTTAATCACAAAGGTGGAGTGAGCAAAACAACAACGACTTATCACGTGGGGTGGAAACTTACGGAGTATAATAAAAAAGTTTTGCTTGTTGATGGTGATCCCCAATGTAATCTTACAAGCTTGTTGCTTGGTGAGGATTTTGATGAATACTACACAAACGAGAAAACAGCAAAAAATAATATAAAAGATGCAGTGAAAATGGCGTTTGAAGGAAAACCACAACCTATTGAGGCTATTGATTGTTTTTCGCCACACGATAATCCGAATTTGTTTATTATTCCAGGGCATATGGATTTATCAGAGTTTGACCCAGCACTAAGTCTAGCTCTCAATAGTAATAATGCAATTACGACTTTGCAAAATTTGCCGGGAGCTTTTTATGAACTCATTCGCTTGTGCTGTGAAAAGTATGAGATTGACTATGTACTAATTGATATGAATCCGGGCTTGAGCGCGATTAATCAAACTTTTTTTATGATGTGCGATGGGTTTATCGTTCCAACAAATCCAGATCCGTTTTCAATTATGGCTCTTAAAACCTTAAAAAATGTTTTGCCCCGTTGGAAAAATTGGGCGATACAGGCTCGAGATTCTTTTGCAGATTCAGCGTATCCTTTGCCAAGATCAGACATGAGATTCATTGGCGAAATTATCCAACGATTCAATTTGAGAAACCAACGTGCAGCAAAACCGTATCAAGGTAAAATACAAGAAATTAAAAATTATATTGAGACAGAATTGTGTCCAGTCTTAGAAAAGAATGATATGCTGTTTGATATTATGTTATTAAAGGAAGCAAAGATTTTAACTGATCATTGTTTGGCAGAAATATCAGAATTTGGAGCGTTGATTCAAAAGGCTAATATTGCAGCAGTTCCAGTTTTTGCGTTAACACGTGACCAATTGGAGGCTACCGGAACAGTTTTGGATAGTATGGTTACCAGCCAACAACGTTTTAATGCAGAATTTGATAGAATATCTCAGGTTGTTTTGGAGTTGTTGAAGTGACCAATAGTTATCTTACCTTTGAGGCTATTATGGAAGACACAAAAAACTCTAGTAGCCTATATTACTATTTGAAAAACTATGTTCGTCCCCCATATGACTGTTCTGATATACTGCGTTGGCAATGGGCGCAAAGCGTTTCTGCTTTGGATAAATTGATACATGACTTAGTGCGGGTTGGCATGCTGGAAATATTTCAAGGAAACAGAGCAATTACAGCTAAATTTCTGGAATTCCAAATACCATTTCAGGTGCATAGCCAAATGTGTGAAAATCCAACAATTGCATATTCAATTCTCGAACGAGAAATTGTTAGGAAGCATAGTTTTTTAGCTTTTCAAGAACCTAACAAAATTTCTGATGCGTTGGCATATATTTGGGATGAACCTCACAAATGGACTGTATTAGCGCAGGCTTTAAATATAAGCGAACCCAAAATAAAGACTCAGTTAAAAAATATTTCTATTAGGAGAAATCAAATTGTTCATGAAGGTGACTATTCGAGTAATTTATTGCAACGGCAAACAATAGACGAGAACGATGTCGCGAAGGTCCTAAACTTTATTTTGGACTTAGGTGAAGCAATTTATAATCTTGTATGCCTAAAACCGGCTTTATAAATAAGGCATGAATCTGTGTGCTGATATCTTTTTTGTAACAGGAAGACATAACGAATAAATCCGAACCTTGTGCCTGTAGGCGATGGGTTCGGATTTATTGTTTTTCAGAGAATTTAATAGAAAAGCAGAAGGGCAGGTATAAACGCTTGTCCTTCTGCTTTTCGGTATCGTAATGCTGTAATTTAAATCGCATTTTCTTGAGCCCGGTTAATTGCTCCATAGCAAACCGATACGAACTGAGCGATGAAGACTGGGAAGGAATTAAGGAGTATTTCCGGTTTTCAAGATGGGAAGACCCGCAAAGTGGAGGAATCAATTATGCTGAACGCGATCCTTTGGTTTGCTCGGAACGGTTCAGACTGAGGGATATTCCTGGTCGCTATCCACCGAATCAAAGTGTAATATAGCCGTTTTTGTAAGTGGCGTGATAATGGAACTTAGAAGCTGTGTTTCATACGCTGCATGCGGATGTGGAGAATTTGAGTATTGACAGCGTCTCCGTAAAAGTTCATCCGCAAAGTGCAGGGGCTATAAATATTAAGGCAACGCCGCACAATTCACGGCTGATGCCTTAAGCGTCGCCTCGCTTGCAGATTTTCCGGCAACTGTCACAAAAATCTGCCGGCGTGATTCGACGCTTAGAATTGTGCGGTGTTGCCTTAATTTAATCAGTTTATTGGCACAAGCAAAAGTGGAAAGAACACAAAAACACACGCTCCGGTGGATTTTTTAGAAAATCCAATTGCTTTTTTTGCTGTCCGGCGGACAGGTATATGACAGTAAAATGGAGATTCCACTGCTCCAAACAACGGACACTGAGCATAACTGTGCTCTCGCTGATCGTACCTGCGGAAACGAGGATATTCGCTCCTATGTCCATTCCCATAATGCAGAGTATGTCATTCCATCAAGGCAAAATACCAAAAATCACGGGCCGGTCGACTGGCATTTTTACAAGGAAAGACAGTTGGGGGAATGCTTTTGAATAAGTTCAAGCAAGCTTGCTGTATCTTTTTTAGCCTTTACCCATTTTGTTGCTGGTTTGTTGAAATGACCTGGCCTGAGGACTTTTCGGACAGGCCCTAAATAGAGTGGCGTAATTTGAGAAGCCCAGCAATCTGAACTGCATCCCGTCAAGCGATGAGGAAAATTTCCTCGGCCAGCGGCTCATGGGCTGCTGGCCGCTTTTTATGCGGCGAGAGGACGTTCAGGTTCCTCCATTGGCGCTAAAATGCCGCGGTTGTGCTGCCCAGATATTCCCTCACTCTTTCTGCTTTCTTTTCCAAACTTTTTTGTTTTTGGGCCGCAGCAATGCTCCCTGCATGATGGACAATTTGCTTTTTCGCAGCCTCTCATAGAGGGAGCAGAGCACAACGCCCGGCTTTTCCTATGCCGCTTTGTCAGTTCTCCTTCCGCGGACAGACTGCGTGAATGCAGCCTGCTCACCTGTAAATGTCCTCACAACGGTTTGGGCTCGCTGCCCGTCTCATCCATAAGGCGTCCCCGGAGCGGGCAAGGAGACAATATGCCAGGAAGAAGAAATGCTGCCCTCTTTCCCTTTGTTTGGAAGTATGATAGAATAAGCGGGAAATTTGGATAAAGCCGGGATGTTGTATATGAGTCTGGAATCAAAAATAAGAAGTCTGAAGGCACATCCTCTCATTCAGGTGCTGGCCGACAATAGGGGGAATCCGCGTACGCTTGTGCTGATCGAACCGCTGTGGGGCGTCCCTTACAACCTTATCGCACCGTTCGCCACTCTTTATATGTACACACAGGGCATCACAGATGTGCAGATTGGCCTGATTCTCTCCGTCACGATGGCAGTCCAGGTGTTGTTTTCCTTTTTGGGGGGCATTTTGTCTGACAAGCTGGGACGAAAATTCACTACCATGATGGGGGATTTTTTCGGATGGGGGCTGGCCTGTCTGGTGTGGGCTGTTTCGAACAATTTCTGGCTGTTTTTGGCCGCTGCAATCCTGAATTGCTTTGAGCAGATCAATCAGACGGCATGGTACTGCCTGTTGATTGAGGACGCACGCCCAAAGGATCTGGTAGGAATCTATACCTGGGTAAATATTGGCGGATTGGTGGCCATCTTTTTTGCGCCGCTTTCCGGTCTGTTCGTCCGTTCGTATTCGATCGTGCCGGTAGTACGGGTGCTGTATTTTCTTTTTGCGCTGACAATGATCCTGAAAACGCTCATCACCTTCCGGTTTTGCCATGAAACGAAGCAGGGCAAAATCCGGCGCGCAGAGACAAGGGGAATATCTGTTTTTCATATGCTGGGGGAATACCGCCAGTTGATTCCCGGTATGCTGAAGAATAGGGGTGTGCTCAAAGCAGTGGCTGTTTCTGTGATCCTGTATGTCACCAACATGGTGAGCACAAACTTTTTTGGTCTGTATGTGACACAGCGGCTGGGGCTTTCGGAAAACTTTCTGGCGCTGTTCCCCATTTTGAACGCGGCTGTCATGCTGATCTTTATGATAGGGCTTCAGCACCGCATCAATGCCACGAAATTTCGCATCCCGCTGTGGATCGGGCTGGCGTTGTACATCGTGGCTGCCTTGGTGCTGATCTTCTCTCCTGCGGACAGACTGGGCTTTGTGCTGTTGTATGTGTTTATTGCCGCTGTGGCGGCAGCGCTGGTGAATCCGCGTAAGGACGCGCTTCTCCAGCTCAACATCACTCCGCAGGAACGGGCACGCCTGAATGCCCTTATCATGGCCTCCACAGTTGCCCTCTCCTCTCCTTTTGGTTATCTGGCCGGGTGGCTCTCCAGTATGGACCGCCGCCTGCCTTTCGTTTTCACACTCCTGTTATTTGTCACGGCAATGTTTGTCATAGGCCGCATCCAGGAGCCGCAGGTGGAGGAAAGGTAGAAATGCCGCTGCGGCTGATTTTCCTGTGTTCTAGGCGTCAATGGGTGTTTTCTTATGTTTTATACGGTTTTCGGACGCTTTTTTGTGTTGACCGGCACCTTGAAAACAAGCGGAACAGCGCCTTAGGCGGGGTGCCATAAAAAAGTGAGTGAAGTTTTGGGGAGCGGCATGGCCTATGAATCATGCCGTTCCTGCTTTTGTCAGCTCTTCCAGCGGAATAAAGCCCACGGAGCATAAGTGATTCGGATACTCTGGGTTGCCTCGTACCGCTTATCCGTCCGAAGCTCTTCAGGACCTTTTTCCGAAACATCAATGAACTTGTCCGTAGTGTACCGGCAGAAAAAATCTTTCAGGTTGATGGCTGGCATTTTATTCCTCCGTTTTGATTTTTTGGTTGGGTGAATCGAAACAAAAGGCAGGCGGGGCGCCTGGAGACAAAGTGTCTCAGAGCATAGGAAAGCGCCCGCACAGCTTAAAGCTGCACGGACGCAGGAGAAACGGGCGTTATTTTCAAATGCTGTGTATTACGATGATTTTCGTATCCTTGGGCAATCTCTATCCGCCCTGGAGAGTGGCTTTTTTGAAAAGCCAAGGAGACGGATAGAAAAGCACAGCGTTACCTCCTTGCATCCGCAATGATGGTTTTAGCTTCTTTCTTTGTTAACACCTTGCCATAAGACACGACTTTCCCGTCCACAACCAGCGCAGGAGTAGTCATAACTCCGTAAGCGGCGATTTGTGAAAAGTCCGTTACATGGTCGATGGTTGTATCCATTCCCAATTCCACAAGAGCTTCACGGGTAGCATTTTCCAGAGTTTTGCATTTAACGCAGCCACTTCCCAGCACCTTCACCCCAACGCCAGACTTAGACGCTTCTGTTTTTGCCATTGTTTTTGGGGTGCAGTTTCCCACACAGCAGCAGAAGTTCGTTTCTTCTTTTTTCTTGTTAAAAAGTCCCATAATTGATTCCTCCTGAAAATTATATAAGCAAAAATTGAAACGCATTGAACAGGTAGCCCACAAGGATGATACCGATAGTGCAAATACCAATAAACAGCGCCAGCAGCTTCGGCTTCACAGCCTTGCGAAGCATAATCAAGGACGGCAAACTCAGTGTTGTGACAGCCATCATAAAGGACAAAATTGTGCCGAGTTGTGCGCCCTTATAGAGCAGGGCTTCTGCCACCGGGATTGTACCAAAAATATCCGCATACATGGGGATACCCACCAGCGTGGCAAGAACAACACCAAAGGGATTGTTGCCGCCTAATACCGCTTCAATCCAGCTTTCTGGAATCCAGTTGTGAATGATTGCGCCAATTCCCACACCAACCAAAATGTATGGAAATACTTTTTTGAATGTGGAAACGACCTGTTCTCTGGCATACTGTATTCGTTCCCGTTTCGTCAGGGTAGGAGATTCAATATCCACGCCGCCGGCAGCACGGACAAATTCCTCCACATACGGTTCCATGTGTAGTTTTTCAATTAAGGTGCCGCCTGCCACAGCGATCATTAAACCGACAATCACATAGATGACCGCAACTTTTGCCCCGAAAATGCTCATTAAAAGAATAAGACTCCCCAAGTCCACCATAGGGGATGAAATCAGAAAAGAGAATGTAACTCCCAGCGGCAACCCTGCGCTGGTGAAGCCGATAAAAAGTGGAATGGACGAGCAAGAACAGAAAGGCGTCACAGTTCCCAGCAGGGCAGATATGATATTTGCACCGACACCATGGAACCGGCTCAATATCCGCTTGCTTCGTTCCGGCGGAAAGTAACTTTGAATGTAGGAAATTACGAAAATCAAAAGGCAGAGCAGCACCGTGATTTTTAACACATCATAGAAGAAAAACTGAATACTTCCTCCTATACGTTCCCCTACATCCAGCCCCAGCTTGGAAAGGCCCTTGCCAATTAGCTCATTCAGCCATTTCATGCCGAACACTTGATCCTGGATAAATTGCCACACACCCATAGAGAAACCTCGCTTTCAATTTGCCGGACAACATATCAAAAAAAATTGATGTTTGGTGCCGAGATAAACGCCATCTTGCTATGATGGCGTTTATTTATCACATGAGGGGCATTCACATACCCGTTCTGTGTTCGGTGTGATAAGAGCCAGTAGTAACTCCACCGCTTCATCTTTGCCGGTCTCGCTCAAGCGGTAATGCGTCCATTTACCCTCTTGACGACTCACCACAAGCCCGGAATCACATAGAATTTTCATGTGATAAGATAGGCCAGACTGTGTTAAATCCATCGGCTTTTGTAAAACACAAGCGCATTTCTCGCCACTGCGTAGTTGCTCCAAAATGGCAAGACGTTTTGGGTCGCACAGGGCTTTAAACACCCTTGCGCTTTCTTGGTAAGTTCTCATGTGTTTGCCTCATATTAAAAAGTTTTGATGTGAACAGTATATGCACCATTATCTCGTTTGTCAATAGCGCTCTGCAAATTATTTTAGTAGCGTTTACACCTTGCACGAAACCGCAAGCAACGCAAAATGGACACGCTTGCTGTTTTGCGGGGCTGTCAGCCCTGCAAAAATACCTGTTGAGAAGCTTCCCCGAACCCTGCCTCACAGGCCGTTAACGCGCCTGTTCCTTGTGTGATTTACAGCATAGCAATTTTTTTAGTATGTCTCTTGGTGAACCGCATGAGTATTAAATGGTGATAGTAGTTTGATTTTCAGGCATGGGGAATGACAGGATACCCCCTTCAAAAAACCGCGCCTGCCTGACAGATGCCGTAATTTAGTAGTTTTCTAATACTGTCTTATGAGAACCCACCGGGAAGGACGATTTTACTGCAAAATCATTCATGCTCCTTGCACGACAGCGTTTCGACCTCCAGCTTAAACACGCGGACGGAATCCAACATCGCGCCGGAAAACGTCCAGCCGTCTTTTCCGGTATTGTGCAGCATCAGAGCCTGCAAAGCCGCTTCTTTCTGCGCGGCCTCCTCCACAAAGGAAACGCGCCCCGTGCCGATAACGCTTTGAAACCGGGCGGTATGCCGGCAGGCTTCCTCGCCCTCTACCAGCGCGTAGTTTACGTCCAGCTCAAAGCCGACGGAGGGCGTCCCGGCGATGAGATCCAGCTTCCGCCCGCTTTTAGCGCTGTGAAAATAGAACACCCGCTTTCCGTTTTCCTCGGCGTAGCCGAAATTCAGCGGCACGATATACACCGCGCCGTTGTCGCAGAAGCCGAGGCGGCAGCAATGGCAGGTCTGGATGATTTGTGTGATTTTTTCTGCATCTGTGATCTCGCGGTCCGTACGCCGCATGTGCCTCACTCCTCATTGGTTTTGTTTCATGATAACACAAAGGAACCGGTTGAGGCAACTTTACAAAATATGTGTTGCCTGTGCCGCCGGCAGGCATGGAAAATCAAATTTTTTGATTTACGGCCGTGGAAGCCCGGCGGATTTGCGGCCGCGCTGCCCGGCGCACTGCTCTGCTTTTTGCAGCGGCGGTGCTTTTTTGCAAAAAACAACGGAATCTTAGGGGAGACGGGCTTTTTAACTTGATTCGACACCGTTCGACATGGTAAAATAGACTCCCGGCGCATCCCACTTCGCGCCGGCCATGGCCGCGTCTGTTCCCCATCCAGGAATGGGCGCGGCCGCTTTGTTTTTTACCGGGGAAAACCGTGAAAAGCGGTTGATTTTTGCGCTCCGTTCGCCTATACTGAAAGTGAAAAAAGCTGCTGTTTCAGGGAGGGAACGTTATGAAAAATTACGTGATCACCATCGCCAGGGAAAACGGAAGCAACGGCCGCGCCATCGGCGAGGCGTTGGCCGGGCGCCTGGGCATCCCTTTTTACAACCGGGATATCCTGCGCATGGCCGCCGATGACAGCGGCATCAACGAACAACTGTTTGCCAACGCGGAGAAAAGCTTCCGCAGCAGTCTGCTGTTCCGCGTGGCCAAAGACGCCTACAACGGCGAGGTCATCCCGCCGGACAGCGACAACTTTGTTTCCAACGAGAACCTGTTCCGCTACCAGGCCAAGGTGATGCTGGGCCTGGCGCAGAACGAGAGCTGTGTGATGATCGGCCGCTGCGCGGACTTTATTTTGCGCGACCGGCCCAATGTGCTGCGTGTGTTCATCCACGCGCCGGAGGAAGTGCGCGTGCGCCGCGTCATGCAGCGCCACAACCTCTCTGAGGCCGAGGCGCGCCGCCACATGCGCCAGGTGGACAAACGCCGAGCGGACTATTACCGCGCTTTCACGGGCAGCGACTGGCGCGACGCCGGCCATTATGACATCTGCTTCGATTCCGACCATATGGGTGAGGAGAAGATCATCCGCTTCATTATGGGATATATGAACGTGTGCTTCGAGGACTGAGCCGCGGCGGAAAGAAAATGAAAACAGCCGGAAGGGAAGATTCCCTTCCGGCTGTTTTCATGTCCGGCGTCAGGAAAGCTCGAACTTACCGGTGTAGAGCTGATAATATCTGCCTTTTTGCGCGAGCAGCTCACTGTGGGTGCCGCGTTCGATGATACGGCCCTGTTCCAGCACCATGATGCAGTCTGAATTGCGTACAGTGGAGAGGCGGTGTGCAATGACGAACACCGTGCGGCCCGCCATCAGGCGGTCCATGCCCTCCTGTACAATGCGCTCGGTGCGTGTGTCGATGGAACTGGTGGCCTCGTCCAGAATAAGCACGGGCGGGTCCGCCACGGCCGCGCGGGCAATGGCCAGCAGCTGCCGCTGGCCCTGTGAGAGGTTTGCCCCGTCGCCTGTCAGCAGAGTGTTGTAGCCGTCCGGAAGATGTTCGATGAACGCGTGGGCGCCCGCCAGCTGCGCCGCAGCCGTCACCTCTGCGTCGGTGGCGTCCAGTTTGCCGTAGCGGATGTTGTCCGCTACGGTGCCTGTGAATAGGTGTGTGTCCTGCAAAACGATTCCCAGGCTCCGGCGCAGATCCGCCTTTTTGATCTTGTTGACATTGATGCCGTCGTAGCGGATCTTGCCGTCCGCAATGTCATAAAAGCGGTTGATGAGGTTTGTGATGGTCGTTTTGCCCGCGCCGGTGGCTCCCACAAAAGCGATCTTCTGGCCGGGCCTGGCATACAGGCTGACGTTGTGCAGAATGATCTTGGCGTCGTCGTAACCGAAATCCACGTCGTCGAACACCACTTCGCCCTCCAGCCTGCGGTAGGTGGTGCTGCCGTCGGCCCTGTGGTAATGCTTCCAGGCCCAGACACCCGTGCGCCCGCGGCATTCTTCCAGACTGCCGTCCGCGGTTTGTTCCGCATTCACCAGCTCCACATAGCCTTCGTCGGTTTCAGGAGGCTCATCCATCAGGCTGAATACGCGCTCCGCGCCTGCCAGCGCCATGATGATGGAGTTGAACTGCTGAGATACCTGTGAGATGGGCTGGTTGAAGCTTTTGTTGAACTGCAGAAAGGATGCCAGCCCGCCCAGCGTAAAGCCGCCCGTGCCGAAGAGCGCCAGCAGCGAGCCGAGGATGGCCGTGAGCACATAGCTGAGGTTGCCGATGTTGGCCATGACGGGCATGAGGATATTGGCATAGCGGTTGGCGTTATCGGCACTGTCGGCCAGCGCGTCGTTCAGCGCGTCAAACCGGGCGATGCTCTCATCCTCGTGGCAGAATACCTTGACGACTTTCTGGCCCTCCATCATCTCCTCGATATAGCCGTTGACCGTGCCCAGATTGCGCTGCTGCGCTACGAAATATGCGCCGGACCTGCTCGTGAGCTTTTTGGTGGTGAACAGCATAAGGCACACCATCACCAGCGTCAACCCTGTCAGCGGCAGGCTGAGGGCAAGCATGGAGCAGAATACGCTGACGATCGTTACCGCCGAAGAGACGAGCTGGGGCATGCTCTGGCTGATCATCTGGCGCAGCGTGTCGATGTCGTTGGTGTAAATGCTCATGATATCGCCGTGGGCATGGGTGTCGAAATAACGGATGGGTAGGCGCTCCATATGCCGGAATAAATCGTCGCGGATGGCGCGCATCGTGCCCTGGGACACATATACCATGATGCGGTTGTACAGCAGCGTGCACAGCACGCCGAACAGGAAGACGCAGCCCATTTTCAGCAGCGCCGCCAGCAGCGGGCCGAAGTCCGACGCGCCGCCCTCGCCGATATAGGGCACGATGTAGTCGTCGATGAGCGTTTTCATAAACAGATTGCCCGCCACGGTGGCCGCGGTGCTGCCGAAGATGAACAGCAGCACGCCCAGGCAGTGCAGCTTGTAGCGCCGCAGGATATAGCCGAACAGCCGGCCCATGATGCGCATGGGCTTTTCAACCTTTTGCTTTGGGGCCATCATGGCCGCGCTTTTATCAGCAGGTACGCCGCGCATCGTCATCCACTCCTTTCATCTGGGAATCATAGACATCCCGGTAAATTTCGCTGCTCGCAAGCAGCTCGTCGTGCGTGCCGAAGGCGGCCACGCGGCCGTCGTCCAGCACGAGGATGCGGTCTGCGTCCTGCACGGAGCTGATGCGCTGGGCGATGATGAATTTCGTGGTGTCGGGGATCTCCTCTGCGAAAGCCCGGCGGATCAGGGTATCCGTCCGGGTATCCACGGCGCTGGTGGAATCGTCCAGGATCAGTATCTTGGGCTTTTTCAGCAGCGCGCGCGCGATGCACAGGCGCTGTTTCTGCCCGCCGGACACGTTGGTGCCGCCCTGCTCGATGTAAGTGTCATAGCCGTCCGGCAGCGCGCGGATGAACTCGTCCGCCTGTGCCAGGCAGCAGGCGCGCTCCATCTCCTCGTCCGTGGCGTTTTTGTCGCCCCAGCGCAAATTTTCCCGGATGGTGCCGCTGAACAGTACGTTTTTCTGCAGCACCATGGCCACCTCGTTGCGCAGGGTTTCCACGTCGTATTCCCGCACATCCACGCCGCCCACGCGCACCGCGCCTTCCGCGACGTCGTACAGGCGGGGGATGAGCTGCACCAGGCTGGATTTCGCACTGCCCGTGCCGCCGATGATGCCGATGGTCTCGCCCGCGCGGATGTGCAGATCAATGTCATCCAGTACGGGCTTGCCGCTTTTTTTGTAGGAGAAGGATACGTGGTCGAAGTCCACGCGGCCGTCCTCCACCTGTGTGCGGGCGGCGGGCGGGGAGGTGAGGTCCGCCTTTTCCTCCAGCACCTCGGCGATGCGGTCCGCCGAGGCGCGGGCCATTGTCACCATCACGAAAATCATGGAGAGCATCATCAGGCTCATCAGGATGTTCATAACGTAGGTAAACAGGCTCATGAGCTGACCCGTGGTGAGAGAATGGGCAGCGATCATGTGCGCGCCCAGCCAGGAAATGGCCAGGATGCACATGTACATCGTGAACTGCATCACGGGGCTGTTCAGCGCCAGCACGGTCTCAGCCTTGACAAACAGCCTGTAAACATTGTCGTTGGCGGTGTGGAATTTCTGCGTCTCGTGGTCCTCGCGCACATAGGCCTTGACGACGCGGATGGCGCTGACATTCTCCTGCACGCTGGCGTTGAGGTCGTCGTATTTGCGGAATACCTGCCGAAATACGGGGTGAGAATTTTTCGTGATGAAAAACAGCGCCACGCCCAGAAACGCGATGGCCGCCACGAAGATCAGGGACAGCCGCGCGCTGATGGAGAACGCGGCCGCCATTGCGCACAGCAGCATCACCGGTGCGCGGGTGCACATGCGCAGGATCATCTGGTAGGCGTTCTGCACGTTTGTCACATCCGTCGTCATGCGGGTGACGAGCCCGGCCGTGGAGTATTTGTCGATGTTGGAAAAAGAAAATGTCTGGATATTGCGGAACATGGACTGGCGCAGATTGTGCGCGAATCCGCTGGAGGCCCGCGCGCCGTATTTGCCTGAGAGCACGCCGCAGGCCAGAGACAGCATTGCCATCACGGCCATTGCGCCGCCGGTGATGCAGATCGTGCGCACGTCCCCTTTCTCCACGCCGCTGTCGATGAGATAGGCCATCAGCATGGGGATGAGAATCTCCATGACAACTTCGCCCACCATGAATACCGGCGTGAGGATGGACGCTTTTTTGTACTGCTTTACTTCAGCCAATAGGGTTTTCAGCATAAAATGTCCTCCTGAGATTGGTTTTGTTTCGCTTAACTTGTTAGTGCCATTACAGTAAGCACCCTAACTATATACGCCGAGGAAAACCGCTGGCGGCAGGCACGGAAAAAGCCGCGCCTGCGCCGGCGGCATGGAAAAGGCAAAGCGGACACTCACTCCAGATTGCGGCGGAATTTGGCTGTGATGGCGAAAAATTGCTCCAGCTCTTCGGGCGTGACGTCTTTGGTGATGCGTGCCTCTGTGGCGCGGATGCGGGAGATCACGCCCTCGTGCACCGCCAAAGCCTTGGGCGTAAGCACCAGCTTTTTCAGCCGGGCGTCATAGGCAACAGGCTCCCGCAGAAGAAAGCCGTTTTTTTCCATCAGCTGCAATATGCCGGTGGCCGTGGAGCGGCGGATGTTGAATTCAGCCTCCACGTCCCGCTGGAACATGTCACGGTCCTCGTTGCGGTGCAAAAAGCCGATGATCCACCCTTGCATGCCGGTGGTCTCCGGCGGCATGCCGTCGTCCATACAGCGTTTGATCAGGTTGGAAAGCACGCGGATCTCTCCGCCCACGTGGCGTTCACCCTTCATCCTTCGACACTTCCTTGCTTTTTAGTTAGGCTACTAACAATTATAGGGCGGATCCGCCCCGGTGTCAATGGCTTTTTAAGAATTTATTATAAAAAAGGTGACGCTGTGAGCGGCCGCGCTTCAAAGGATGTTCAGAATGCCGTAAGATTTTTGAAAGCCTTTCCCCAGCCCGTCCGTCAGGAACGTGCGGTACGATGGTCCTGTTCTCAACAAACAATGGGAAGGGGCCATCCAAATGGAAAAAATAAAAGTCGCCGTGCTGTTCGGGGGACAGTCCACCGAACATGCGGTCTCGCTGCAATCGGCCTGCGCCGTTCTGCACGCCATGAAGGGTACGCGCTTTGAAGCCGTGCCGGTGGGTATCACGCGGGAGGGCAGGTGGTTCTGGTACCGCGGCCCGCTGGACGCCGTAGGGGAGGGCGTATGGGAAAAAGAGGAATGTGCGCCTGTGACGCTGACGCCGGACGCTTCTGTCCACGGCCTGCTGGTGCAGGGCGCGGGCAGCCTGTATCTGGATGCGGCGTTTCCCGTGCTGCATGGAAAAAACGGCGAGGACGGCACCGTGCAGGGGCTGCTTGCGCTGGCGGGCATCCCCTGCGTGGGCTGCGGCGTGCTGGCAAGCGCCCTGTGTATGGATAAGGACGCAGCGCACCGCCTGGCACGGGCCGCGGGGGTGGAGGTGCCGCCCTGTGTGGTGCTGCATGCTCCGCCGCGCCCCGAGGTGCTGGCGGCATGCACCCACGGGCTGCGGTACCCGCTGTTCGTCAAGCCCGCCTGTGCGGGTTCGTCCTTCGGCGTGACCCGTGTGGAGACGCCGGACGCGCTGCCCGCGGCCGTGGCCGAAGCGTTCCGCCACGACGGCAAGGTGCTGGTGGAGCAGGCGGTGCCGGGCTTTGAGGTGGGCTGTGCCGTGCTGGGCGCCGGAGAGGCGCTCACCGTGGGAGAGGTGGATGAGATTGAGCTGGCCCATGGCTTTTTTGATTATACGGAAAAATATACGCTGGAGACCGCGCGCATCCACATGCCCGCCCGCCTGTCTCTGGCTGAACGGGACCGTGTGCGTGAAGCAGCCAAGACCGTGTACCGGGCGCTGTGCTGCACGGGCTTCGCGCGGGTGGATCTGTTCTACACGCCGGACGGGCGCATCGTGTTCAACGAGGTGAACACCATCCCGGGCTTCACCGAGCACAGCCGCTTTCCCGGCATGATGCGCGGCGCGGGAGTGGAATTCGGCCCGCTGGTGGAGCGGCTGCTGGAACAGGCGGTGGCGGACGTATGATGCAGACAGTGACCCGGGAGCAGGCGCTGGCGGGCACGCTGGCGCTGGTGAACCCCGCACATCCCCTGCAGGCACGGCCCGCGCCCGAAGCGTTGGTCCCCGCCATGCCGGACGCGCCCGGCGTGCTGCTGGCGCGGCAGGCGGCGGTCATGCTGGCAGCGCTGCTGGACGGCATCCGCGCGGCGGGGCGCATCGTGCCCGTCAGCGGCTGGCGCAGCCACGCCGAGCAGCAGGCGCTGTATGCGGATTCCGTGCGGGACAACGGCCTTGAATTCACACAGAAATATGTGGCGCTGCCCGGCTGCAGCGAGCATGAAACAGGCCTTGCCATTGATGTGGGCGAGGCGCGGGAGGTGATCGACTTCATCCGTCCCGCATTTCCCGATACAGGAGTCTGCGCGGCCTTCCGCCGCGCGGCGGCGCGCTACGGCTTCATCGAACGGTATCCCAAAGGCGCGCAGGCCGTCACCGGCATCGGCCATGAACCATGGCATTTTCGCTATGTTGGCTGGCCCCACGCCGGGCTGATGGCACAGCGCGGCGTGACGCTGGAAGAATACATCGGAGCCTTGGGGGCATACACGCCCGAACAGCCGCTGCACGCGGAGGCCGGGGGACGCGGCTTTGACATCTTTCGTGTGCCGCTGGGGCCGGAGGGCGCGCGGTTCGACGCGCCGCGGGACCGTGTGTGGCAGGCATCCGCAGACAACTGCGGCGGCCTTGTCGTCACCGTGTGGGGCACGGTATGACGGCGCGGCGGGGATATCCGGCCGTGGACCGCTTCCGCGTGGCGGCCGCGCTGCTGGTGGTGTGCATCCATACCGCTCCGCTGGCGTCTTTTTCCGCAGCGGCGGATTTTGCGCTGAAAACGCTGGCGCGGCTGGCCGTGCCGTTCTTTTTCACGGCAACCGGATTTTTTCTGCTGGGGGAGCTTGTGCGCCCCGGCCTGCGGCCCCGGACGCTTTCGCCCGGCGTGCGCCGCTTTTTGAAAAAGACGGGCGTTCTGTATGCGGCCTGCACCGTGCTGTACCTGCCCGTGACGCTGTATGCGGGGAATTTCCCTGTGGAAAACGTGCTGGGGGAGCTTGTGCGGGACGCTGTGCTGGACGGCACGTTTTATCACCTGTGGTACCTGCCCGCCGCGCTGCTGGGAGTGCTGGTGGTGTGCGGGCTGCTGCGCTTCCTGCGCCCCGGCGCGGCGGCGGGCGTGTGCGGCGCGCTGTATCTGGCGGGGCTTTTGGGAGACAGCTGGTATGGCCTTGCAAAACAGCTGCCCGCGCTGAAAGAGGGCTATGATGCGCTGTTCGGCGTGATGGACTACACGCGCAACGGCCTGTTCTTTGCGCCGGCGTTTTTGATGCTGGGCGCGCTTCTGGCAGGTTTTCCCGCCCGCCGACGACCGCGGGCGTGCCTTGCGGGGCTGGGCTGTTCGCTGGCGCTCCTGTTTGCCGAGGCCTTTGGTCTGCGGGCGCTGGGCTGGCCCCGGCACGACAGCATGTACCTGGCGCTTGTGCCCTGCGCCTGCTTCCTGTTCCTGTGCCTGCTGGTCCCCCGGGGCGGGGACGCGCCGTTCCTGCGGGAATTTTCCATGCTCGTCTATGTGCTGCATCCCATGGCCATCGTGGGCGTGCGGGGTGCGGCCAGAGTGCTGCATGCCCGGGAATGGCTGGTGGAAAACAGCCTGGCCCATTTTGCGGCGGTAGCCGCCGCGTCCTGCGCGGCGGCATGGCTGCTGGCGCGTTTGAGCCAGCGGCGCAGGTGGGACGGCCGTTCCGGAACAGCACCGAAGCCGGACTTGCGCAGAGCGCGTGCCTGGGCCGAGGTAGACCTGGAGGCGGTTGCGCGCAATGCGGGCGCGCTGCAGGGCTGCATGCCAGCGGGCTGCCGGTTGATGGCCGTGGTAAAAGCGGACGCTTACGGCCACGGCGCGCCCGCCGTGGCGGGCCGGCTGTGGCAGGCCGGTGTGCGGGCCTTTGCAGTGGCGACGCCGGAGGAGGGCGCGCAGCTGCGCCGGTGCGGCATCACCGGTGAAATATTGGTATTGGGCTATGCAGATGCGGCCCGTATACGGGAGCTGCGGCGCTGGAGGCTGTGCCAGACGGTGACGGACCCGGCCCACGCCCGTGCGCTGGCCCGTGCCGCAGGCCGCAGGCCGCTGCCCGTGCACATTGCGGTGGACACGGGCATGCATCGCCTGGGCACGGATGCGGGCGCGGCTCCGGCGGTGGCCGAGATGCTGCGTCTGCCGGGGCTGGAGGTGCGGGGGCTGTTCACACATCTGGCAGTGGCGGACAGCCCTGCGCCGGAGGACGCGGCCTTTACCCGCACGCAGCTGGATGCGTTTGAAGCGCTGGCGCGGAAGCTGCGGGGCGCGGGGTATACGCTGCCGCCGCTGCACGCGCAGGCGAGCTGCGGCATCCTGAACCAGCCGCAGCCTGACTGCGGATATGCCAGGCCGGGCATCGCGCTTTACGGCGCGCTCAGTACGGCGGGCTGCGCGGCGCGGCTGCACCCGGTGCTGGCTCCGGCGCTGGCGCTGCGGGCGCGAGTCGTCAGTGTGCGCCGCGTGCCGCCCGGCGAAGGCGCGGGCTATGGCCTTGCGTTCCGGGCACGGCGCTCCACCCGGCTGGCGGTAGTGGCCATCGGCTACGCGGACGGCTGGCCGCGCGCGGCGGGAGAAGGGCGCGGCCATGTGCTGCTGCACGGCAGGCGCGCGCCCGTTGTGGGCCGGGTGTGTATGGACCAGCTTCTGGTGGATGCAACGGACACAGGCGCGGCGGTGGGGGATGTGGCAACGCTCATCGGCGCGGACGGCCCGGAGCGCATCACCGCCGAGGAAGCGGCCGAGGCGGCGGGCACCATCGCCAACGAGCTTTTGTGCCGCATCGGTCCCCGCGTGCCCCGCGTTTATCTGCGCTGAGAAAACGAAAGCCCCGCGGCGTTGTGCACACAACGCCGCGGGGCTGTTTCTTGCTTCACAATAAAAGCTTATCCGGACGGTCCGCATGGCCTGAAAAATAGCCTGTACGGCCATTTTGGAAGCGGGCTCACCAGCGCCCGCCGCCACCGCCGCCGAAGCCGCCGCCGGAAAAACCGCCGCCGCTCCCACCGAAGCTGCCGCCGCCACCGCTGGAGCCGCCGCTCTGCTGGGCGACGGTTTGCTGCAGCTGCGTCATGGAATGGTCTACGCTGTGGTGCATCATATGGCTGAACCAGATCACATTCCACACGGTCATGTCGCTGCAGCCGTACCACACGGGCGGAGGCACGGCCATCCCATCAAAGCGCCCGGCCCATTCCTCCTCCAGCCCAAACACCGAGGCGTAGGGAAGGACGTCGTAAAAATATTCGGGGTTTTCCGCGGCCAGCGCACGGATGCGCGGCAGCTCGGATTCCTCAATGAATTTCCGCAGGCCCAGCAGGCGGCCGGCCATTTCCAGGCGGTACTCTGTGGGCTGGGCGATGCGCGGCGCGGCAAGGCACGCCAGCAGGGCCAGCAGATAGCTTCCCAGCACCGCCCACAGCGGCGTCAGCGCATACAGGGCCGCGCCGTAGGCAAGCCCCGCCGACGCGGCGGCGCACAGGCCCACGCCGGTTCCCCAGCCGATGCGCGCCCCCCGGCCGGAGAACTGCCAGCGCTCCGCCGCCGCATACAGCAGCAGGCCGAACAGCAGGAGCAATACCCCCGAGAGCAGGCCCAGCCCTACGCTGGCACCTGTGATAAACGCGCCGCAGGAAAGGCCGGCCGCGCCCCACAGTACGGCGCAGCCGGCGCCCAGCGCCAGCGCACGTCTGGCGCTGCCGGGCCTGTACAATGCCCGTTCACCCGTAAAGTGGGCCGACAGGCTCAGCTTCGCTTTCTGCAGCGCCTCATAGAAGGCGGGCTCCAGGCTGTGCAGCTGGCACACGGTGCGTCCCGCCGGGAAAAGCGCGTCAAAAAAGACGGTCTGGTACTCCGGGCTGCCCGCGGGCAGGCCTTTTTTCCGTACCAGCCGCAGGTCCTCCTCCCGGCCCTCTACGGCGAGATAGCCCTTGGAGGCGAACCAGAGAATCAGCGAGAGGATGTCCCGGTCATCCGCCGAATTGTCGATGATATAGCCCACCTCGGCGCTGGACACGCCGTCCGGCGGCGTACACTCGGGCGTGACCACCGGCGCTCTGCGCCGGGCCGACAGCGCCCGCAGCAGCGTGTACGCGGCCAGCAGCGCGCCTGCGCCCGCAAAAGCCCAAAACACCCATACCGGGGCCATGCGCTCGCCGGTGAAGTAGCCCTCGGGCAGGCGTGCGTACAGCGTAACGGCCTCGCCCGGGTACAGCGTGCGCCCCGCCGCGCCGGAGAATGTGTTTCCGTCCCATGCGCCGGAAACGCCCGCTTCATTGCCTTTGCCGCCGTAGGAGCCGCTGTACAGCGCCAGCGCGCCCTTCTGTTCCTGCGTCAGCGGTTTTTCGAAGGTGAACGAAAAACGGAAGTCCTCTATGGGCGCGTCCCACTGGCCGCCGTTTAAGGAATAAAACAGCTCGTCGTAGGCGGCCACGCGGTCGTCTCCGATGTCGTAGGTGAATGTCAGCTCATAGGTCTGCACGCCTGTGAGCCATGTGTCCTCATCGCCGATGCGGATGCTGTAAAAGCCGTCTTCGGTATCGGTCTCCACGGGCGCGCCGGCTGTCTGGCCCTCGCCCGTCACGGCAAGGTCCCGCACCCTGGCGCGGTAGGCCATCTCCTGCGGGCCGTCCGCGGTGTCCTTTTCCACCCACAGGGCGACGGGCAGCACGCGGTAAATACCCCGGGAGGGTACGGCGAAATCAACGGTGATGCGCTCGGTCTGGGTAACGGTGTTGTTTTCGTGCAGGGTGGCGTCCACGCTGTATGCGGTAATGGTATAATCCGCGCGGGAAACGCCGGAAGCTTCGGCAAATGCGGGCAGAGCGCAGCATACAAGCAGCGCCGCCGCGGCCAGCAGGCAGATGAGTTTCTTCATGTGCTTTCCTCCGCTTTTTTGGTTTGCCTGGTACGGCAAAGCCAATACTGCCAACAGTATAACACAATATGCGCGGCGAAAACAGCGGGAACTTGCAAAATAACGCCGGATACGGTATGATAATGCCTGTGCACGGCCCTGCCGCGCCGAGAGAACGCCCTGAAACAGCAGGGCGGAAAATTTGAAAAAAGCAAAAGGAGCAAACGGATGCTTGCACTGGTAAAAGAATATTTTTGGATCTTTTTCATTTCCATGGTGCCCATCGTTGAGCTGCGCGGTGCGGTCCCGGCGGGGCTCGCCATGGGCCTGCCGGTGATTCCCACCTATATTGTTTCGGTCATCGGCAATATGCTGCCTGTCCCCGTCATCCTGCTGTTTGCCAAGGCGGTTCTGCTGTGGTGTACCAAGCTGCCCGGCGGGCTGGGCCGTTTTTTTATGAAAATTTACGACAAGGGCGTCAAAGCCGGCGAAAAGATGCAGGCGAAGGCCGGGCGCGGCATTTACTGGGCGCTGTTCCTGTTTGTGGCCATCCCGCTGCCGGGCACCGGCGCATGGACGGGCTGCCTGGCGGCGACGCTGTTGGACCTCAAGTTTTGGCCCAGCGTGCTGGCGGTGCTGTGCGGCGTCATGACGGCCGGCCTCATCATGGGCGCGGCCTCGGCTGGCCTGCTGGGCGCTCTTGGCATGATTTTTGCGTGAACCTGTTACGCAGCACCCTGCGGGGGGATTTCCCCCCGCAGGTTTTTTGATTTTCGGCCCTTCCGGACAAGCAGCAACAGGGCAATTTCTGGAAAAGTATCAAAAACTTTATTTTTCTTGAAGAAAATGATCTTCCGGCGGCGTTTCATGGGTGTAGGGCGATGAAACAAGGGCGGGCAAAGGTGGTGGAGCGGATCGCACAGAATATGACAAGTGATGAATTTTCCCAGCTCGTACGGCAGTACGAACGGCTGGTGTACACCATCTGCTACCAGTTCACAAAAGACCACCAGCTGGCCGAGGATCTTGCCCAGGAGACGTTCCTTTCCGCCTACACCCACCGCGACGACTGCCCGCCCGGCAGCTACAAGCCCTGGCTCGCCCGCATTGCCACGAACAAGGCCAAGGATTATTTGAAAAGCGCCTACCACCGGCGCGTATCCGCGGCTGAGGACGGCGAGATGCCTGCCGTGGCAGACGTGCTGAATGCCATGCCGCCGCCCGAGGATATTACCATTGCCAAAGATGAAGCGGCGCGCATCCGGGATACCATCCTCGCCTTGAAAGAGCCTTACCACCAGGTCGCCGTACTGTTCTTCCTGGAGGAAAAAAGCGTGGACGAGATCGCCTCGGCGCTGCGGCGGCCGCCCAAAACAGTACATACGCAGATCTACCGCGCCAAGCAATTGCTGCAGAACGCCATAGAAAGGGGAAACGGGCATGGAATTGTTCAATAAAGAGGGCCATCTCACGGACGAGGGCCTGCGGGCCGTTGTGGACGGCACGCTGGATGAGATGGGCCGGCTGGAAGCCTCGGAGCATTTGAGCTTCTGCGACAGCTGCCTTGTGCGTTACACGGAGCTGCTTGCGGACGACACGCTGCTCGTTCCCGAAATGCCCTTGACGCCCACGGTGCTGGCGCGGGTGCGGCGCAGGGCCGTGCGGGTGTTTTTCAACCGGTATACCCGTGTAGCCGCCGTTGCGGCATTCGCGGTGGTGCTGTGGGGTACTGGCGTATTCAACAGCCTTGTGCCGGACCGCACCATCCGCCAGCAGGAGCCGGCCCGAATCACGGCGCCCATCAGCGCCGCAACGCGCGTGAATGATTTCTTCCGCAGTGCGGGAGACTCCATCAGCGCCGCAATCACGAATATCCTGCCGCGCGCGGACGCCGCCCCGGCAGATGCGAAATAAGACAAGGGAGAGACATATCATGCAAAGAAAAAGTGGATTTCTGACATTCTGCTTCGCCTGCCTGCCCGGCGCGGGAGAGATGTATCTTGGTTATATGAAACGCGGCCTGTCCGTGATGATTGCCTTCTGGGGCCTCATCTTTGTGGCGTCGCTGCTGAATATGGGCATCCTGGGCATCCTTGCGCCCATCATTTGGGCTTACTCGTTCTTCGATACTTTCAATCTGCGCGCGCAGACGCCCGAGCAGGTGGCGGCAAACCCGGACGCCTATCTGTTCGATGTGGAGAGCATTGCCGGTTCCAACTGGAAAAATGTTGTGGCCAGGCGTCACAACCTGTTCGGCGGCCTGCTTATCTTTCTGGGGGCGTACATTCTGTACAACACATTTCTGCGTCCTCTGCTGTGGGATCTGTACCGCACCTATGGGCTGGTCTGGCTGGGCAATATCATGGACGGCATTCCAACCCTTGTGATCGCCGTGCTCATTATCCTGCTGGGGCTGTATCTGGTAAAGGGGCCTTCCCGGCACGAGGATGCATCCGGGGATGATTACACCGCGTTCAAGGGGGACGGAAGCAATGGCTGAGAACGAGAACCGGGTCTCCGCCGTGCAGGAGGCTCCGGATTCACCGCAGGAGCCGGCGGCTTTGGATACCCCGCCCTCTGAAATGCCGGTGTACGAGCCGGCGCGCCCGGTGCGCCGGGTGGGCACGCTCACCATGGGCCTTGCGCTGGTAGTGGTAGGCGCGGCGCTGTGCGTGGGGCTGTTCTTCCCCAATGTGGATTTTCTTCTGCTGTTCAAGCTGTCGCCGTTGGTACTGGTGGCGCTGGGCTGCGAGGTGATCTTCGCGGCGTCTACAGCCAAAGGCATGCGGCTGAAATATGACTTTCTCTCCATGTTCGTGTGTTTTCTGCTGATTGTCACAGCGCTGGGAGCGGCATGCGTGCCTGTGGCGCTGCAATATGCCGGGCCGGGGCGCAGTGCTGCCGAGCAGCGGGTGGAGCAGGAGCTGTACGAAGCGACCTACGCCCGGCTCAAGGGCAACGGAGATATTGTGAATGTCACCTATGACGTTCACCTGGGTGAGCTGCGCATGCCGGAAGACGTGACCGGCGCGGCGGATCTGAAGGCGGGCGATTACGTGGGTGTGAGCGCCGAGCTGAAAGGAACGTGGGCCACCCGGGAGGAATTTGTGGCCGCGTGCCGGCCTGTCATTGAAGCCGTGCGCGCCACGGGCGTGCGCGACCCGTATATCAGCCTGTATATGCGGGAAAGCCGGGATACAGAAACACCGTTGTACAGCCTGGCCGTGGAGGGATCCTATCAGGCGGATATGACGGCGGAGCAGCTGGCCCAGTGCGTGACGGAACGCATCTATGTGGATGACGCGGGATATTATATGGACGCCGAAGAGCTTGCCGGCTGGCAGAGCGAACAGAGCAGCGCTGCCCGTGACGCCGAGCTTGAGGCGCTGGAGGCCGAGTGGCAGGCCCGCTTGGATGAAGCCGAAGCTGCCGCGGAGCAAGCCCGTGCGGAAGCGGAGGAACGCGTTGCACAGGTACAGGCCGAAGCCGACGAGCGCGTTGCGCAGGCACAGGCCGACGCGGACAGCCGCGTGGCCGAGGCGCAGGCAAACGCCGCAGCGTAAGCGTCTATTATATAGAAAACAGCCCGCCGCACTCTTTTGGAGTGCGGCGGGTTTTGCTTTACCTTTTTGAACTTGTTCAAGCCCCGGCTTTGCCAAGCGGTATGGCTGCGGCCTCGGTACGGGCACGGCGTGGCGGAAAGCGTCCGCGGCTGCCGCGCCGCACGCGGTCACACCCCGGCCAGACGGAGGATGGCTTCCTGCCGGGTGGCGGGGAAAAAGATATCCCGGCCCCGGTTGCTCTCGCGGATAAAATCCCGCAGGGGTTTGCTGGTATATCCGGAATAATCGCCGTACACCGCCAGCTTTGCGCCGTAATTGATGAATTTTTGCAGTACGGCCCCGGCAAGGCCCGTGCTCAAAATGAAAAAATCCGGCGAAACAGCGGCCTTTTCAATGGCGATGCGCTCTGCGCCCAGTGTGTAGCGCGCTTCCATGATCAAGTCCAGCGCCGTCTGCTCGTCCGTCAGTGCGCACGTGCCTGTTACAAGGGCGATGGCGACTCCGTTTTCTGTGATTTTTTCCATTGCCATGCTCTTTCCTCCTGTTCTGTTTGAATATGCCTTCTGCTCAAAGGCTTGCCGTCAGCCATTGCCGCAGAGCCTCCAGCTCCTTTGGCGTGTGGAAATAGTGGCCCGCTTCGGGGCGTGTCAGCAGCCTGCAGCCGTATTGCCGGGCAAAACGGGCGGTGACATCCGGCTCACACAGCTCGTCCCGTCCGCCGCACAGAATGGATGTGGGCGTGTCCCAGCGGCGCATGGGATGTTCTTTCACATAGCAGTAGTAATCCCAGTACAGCGTTTCTCCGGTGGGTGTTTCTATGGCCCGTTCCCGGCACAGGCGCTCCTGTGTTACGCCGAACCAGCCCATCATGTTTTCAATGAGCCGCCGCATATCCAAGACAGGGGAAAGGAACAGCGCCTGTTCCAGCGGCTCGTCCGCGTAGGCTGCCAGGCTGAAGCAGGCTCCCAGGCTGCAGGCGAACAGGCCCACGTGCGCCCAGCGCTTTTTGGCGTACCCCATCACGGCCTTAAGCTCGGGTACGCAGACTTGTATCCTGCACGGCGCAGGCTCGTCTTTGCGGCCCCCGTGTCCGGGCAGATCGAAGCTGAGCACCTGCAGCGCCCGGGCGGACGCGGCTTCGGCAAGCAGCTGAATGGGCGTATCGGCTTTGTGGGACAAATTGCCGTGGACGGCAACGACCGCCCCATCGCCCGGCGGTCCCCACACGAGGGCGGGGATTCCGCCCAGATCGAGTTGTTCTGTCTGCATAAAGCTCCTTCCTCGGATAAAACGGGCCGTGGACGTTTTCCGGCCCATGATCGGAGACGGAAAATAAGAAAACCCGTGCCGCATTGCCAGAAAGGCATTGCGGCACGGGTTGTGTTGCATGGCTCGCAGCCTTCGCGCGGAAAGCTGGCAGGCGGAAATTCAGCGCTTGCTGAACTGCGGCGCACGACGGGCGGCTTTGAGGCCGTACTTCTTGCGCTCCTTCATGCGCGGATCGCGCGTCAGGAAGCCGGCTTTCTTCAGTTCGCCGCGCAGGTTCTCGTCATAAACGAGCAGCGCGCGGGACAGGCCGTGGCGGATGGCGCCCGCCTGGCCGGAAACACCGCCGCCCGCAACGCGCACAACGATGTCGAATTTGCCCTCGACGCCCGCGACAGCCAGCGGCTGGCGCACGATGAGCTTCAGGGTCTCAAGACCGAAATAATCGTCGATATCACGGTCGTTGATGGTGATCTTGCCGGTGCCGTTGTACACACGAACGCGGGCAACGGAATTCTTACGACGGCCGGTGCCGTAGAAATAAGGTTTCGTCTCGTACATTCTCATTGCCTCCTATTACAGTGTGTAAGCTTCGGGCTTCTGGGCGGCGTTGTTGTGCTCGGCGCCCTTGTAGACGCGCAGGCGCTTCAGCGCGGCGGCGCCCAGGGTGTTGCCGGGCAGCATGCCCTTCACGGCCAGCATCATTGCCTTATCGGATTTCTCGGCCATCAGCGTGCGGTACTGCACGGCTTTCATGCCGCCGATCCAGCCGCTGTGGTGGTAGTAATACTTCTTGTCCAGCTTGCTGCCGGTAAGGACAGCCTGGTCGCAGTTGATGATGATCACATGGTCGCCGCAATCGACATTGGGCGTGAAGGTGACCTTATTTTTGCCGCGGAGCAGCACGGCGGCAGTGGCGGCGGTGCGGCCCAGGGGCTTGCCGGCGGCATCGATGATGTACCACTTGCGTTCCACGGTGCCGGGTTTAGCAAGAGTTGTGCTCATGGTGTTTTCCTCCTAATAGTCTCTACAAACAATCGAAAGGCCCGTGCAAACAGGCGCAAGATTGATTATAGCGGATGCCCGGCGCCGCGTCAACCCCTTTTTTGCATTTTTTTGATTTAGAAAGCGAGCGCTTTAAAATGCTCTGTTTTGCTCTTGAATACTCTTGAATGCTCACGTGCTGTTTTTATAAAAATTTGCCCGCTTTTTGTTTACTCTGCCCACGAAAATGTTATACTGGAAGAAGCGGATAAGGCGGCATGCCATAAAGATAAGGGAAGGCCGGTGGATACGATGGAATTTGAACGGCGCTGCTGGGCCGAGGTGGACCTCGGCGCGCTGCGGCACAACTTTAAGCTGGTGCGGGAAAGGGCCGGGGATGCGGCGGTGATGGCCGTGGTAAAGGCCGATGCATACGGCCACGGCGACGCGGTGGTGGCCCCGCTTCTGGAGCAGGAGGGCGCGGACCAGTTTGCGGTGTCCGGCTTTGGCGAGGCGGTGTGCCTGCGCCGGGCGGGCGTTACGAAGCCCATCCTGATCCTGGGTTATACCGGCGTGCAGAACGCGGCCGCGCTGGCCGTGGGCGGCATCAGCCAGACGGTGTTCTCGCTGGAATATGCGCGGGCGCTTTCGGAGGCCGCGCTGCGTGCGGGCGTGGCGGTGCGCGTGCATTTGAAAGTAGACACGGGCATGGGCCGCATCGGCTTTACGGCGGACGACGATATGGAGCGTGCCGTGGCGGAGATGGCCGAGGCCTGTGCGCTGCCGGGGCTTGTGCCCGTGGGTGTCTTTACGCATTTCGCAGCGGCGGACAGCACCGCGCCGGAGGATATCGCCTATACGCGCCGCCAGTACGATATTTTGTGCGCGGCAGTGGAGGAGATGGCCGCCCGGGGCTGTACCTTTGCGGTGAAGCATTGCTGCAATTCGGCGGGTACCTTCGCCTGGCCGGAGTTCCATCTGGACATGGTGCGGCCGGGCATCATCCTGTACGGCGAACAGCCCTCGGCTGATACGGTGCTGCCCGGGCTTGTGCCCGCGCTGCGCCTGCGCGCGGCGGTATCCATGGTGAAGGAACTGGCGGCGGGCGACGCCGTCAGCTACGGCTGCACCTTCCGCGCGCCAAAGCCCATGCGCGCGGCCACGCTGGCCGTGGGCTACGCGGACGGTTATCCGCGGGCGCTGTCGGGCCGGGGCACGGTCTCGCTGCACGGCAGGCCGGCGCGGGTGTTGGGCCGGGTGTGTATGGACCAGATCGTTGTGGACGTGACAGACATCCCGGACGTGAAGGCCGGGGATGCGGCCATTGTGTTCGGCGGCGGCGCGGCGGACAGCGTAGACGACGTGGCCCGCATGACGGGCACCATCAATTATGAAGTGCTGTGCGACGTGGGGCGCCGCGTGCAGCGCGTATATGTGGAAAACGGCGCAGAAGTGGAATTGGTGGACTATCTGAAAGGGGAATAGACGATGCGGGAACTGCTTGTTGTGATTGACTACCAGAACGATTTTGTAACGGGCGCGCTGGGCAACCCGGCCGCCGCCGCGCTGGAGCAGGGCATTGCCGCGCGGGTGGCCGCGCAGTTGGAAAGGGGCGGCCGCGTGCTGTTTACCCGGGATACCCACGGCACGGATTACCTGAACACGCGGGAGGGCCGCTTTCTTCCCGTGGCGCACTGCATTAAGGGCAGCCAGGGCTGGGGCCTGTACGGCTCATTGTCGCAGTATGAGACGGGCGTGCGGGACGGCGTGTCCATTGTGGACAAGCCCACATTCGGCTGCGCGGCGCTGCCAGCCGAGGCAGAGGCGCTGTGCGGCGGCGCGCCGGACAGCATTGAGATCTGCGGCGTGGTGACGGACATTTGTGTGGTGAGCAACGCCGTTTTGCTGCATTCGGCCTTTCTGAATGCCCGCGTGGCGGTATTGAAGGACCTGTGCGCCGCCGCCACGCCCGAGGGGCACGCCCGTGCGCTGGCCCTGCTGGCGGGTATGGGGTATGAGATCGTGTGACAAAGCGCCCGGGGCGCGATGAAGAAAACAGGAAAGCGCGGACGCTTCGATGCGTCCGCGCTTTTGTTTTGTGTAAAACGGCTCAGGAATATTTTTTCACAACGGCGGCCATCTCGTCCCAGCGGGCCTCCATGTCGCGCACCAGCTTGAACTGGGTGCGGCAACGGTCCAGGTTCTGTCCGTCCCGGTGGATCTTGAAGTAGGTGTCGCCCTCCAGATAGTCCGTCAGGAAGCGGATGCCGCACTCCAGCGTCATCAGCTTCGCGCCCCAGGGCAGGTACTCCTTCTCTGCGTCCGTCAGCGTGCCGGCCGCGCCCTCGAGAAAGCCCTTGGTGTAAATATCAAACAGCGGAAGGTCGAAATTCACCTTGGAAAGATCGCGCTCGTCCTCGGCGGAATGGTTCGCGCCGAAGCGGATGGAATCGCCGAAATCATTGATGGACAGGCCCGGCATCACGGTGTCCAGGTCAATGACGCAGATGCCCTCGCCGGTGTCCTTGTCGATGAGGATGTTGTTGAGTTTGGTGTCGTTGTGCGTCACGCGCAGGGGCAGCCTGCCGGCGCGCAGCGCCTCCAGCGCCACGCTGCAATCCGCCGCATGGGCCTTTACGAACGCGATCTCCGGCGCGCAGTCCTTCGCGCGGCCCAGCTTGTCCGCAGCCAGCGCCTTTTCAAAATTGGCGAGGCGGTTTTCAGTGTCGTGGAATTTTTCAATGGTCTCAAACAGGGTATCGGCGGGATAATCCTTCAGCATGCGTTGGAAATTGCCGAACGCCTTGGCGGAAGCATAGAACAGCTCCGGCGTTTCTGCTTTCTGCAGGCACAGCGTATTTTCCACAAAGGGATACACGCGCCATGCGCCGCCCTCGCTGTCGGTGAAATATGCCGCGCCGTTTTTGGTGCGCAGCACCGTCATGGTTTCCCGCGCCGCGTCGCCGCCGTTTTTCTCAATGAGATCGCGCAGATAGTCCGTCACGCCCACGATGTTTTGCATGAGCTGGTCCGGGTGCTTGAATGCGGCGGCGCTCATGCGCTGGAGGATGTAGCGCACGCAGTCGCCTTCTGCCGTCTGGGTGTATACGCAGAACGTGTCGTTGATATGGCCCTGGCCGAAGCGCGCCGTGCCTACGACCTCGCCCGCGAACGCATAGGCGGCAAGCACTTCGGAGAGCGTGTTTTCAGCGGGATTTGCCATGCTTACACCTCCCACAGATTGTCGGGGTACAGGCCCTGCGCCGTTTTTTCGGCAATGGCCGCCACCACCACGGGCTTATCTTCTTTGTAGGTCACGCCGTACCACTTGTCGCGGCTGTGCAGCACCTTCACCTGCGCCTTATCCTCGGCGATGAGCTGGCTCACCACGCTGGGGAGGAAGTACTCGCCCTTAAGGGGGTTCGTTTTCAGCGCGTTGTCCAGAAACGCCGCAAAGCGGGCCCCGGTCTCGGCCAGAAAGCTCCGGGTAAAGCCCCACATGTTCATGGATACGATGGTGTCGCCGGGCAGGTCCGTCCAAGTGGCGCCGTCATCCTCCGTGAAGCGCGCGCCCGCTGCGGTTTTTTCGATGTGGGTGCGCTCGGTGACGCTGTCCAGATAGCCCTCCGCATTCGTCACGCAGATGCCGCGGGCCACGTGGCCGTTTTCGGTTACCGTGTTCTCCAGCAGATAGCCGACCATGGCGTATTCATATTTGCCGTCCCGGTCCGGGTTGGCGAGCAGGTAATCGTAGATCTTCTGGAACGCCTCGGGGCCGTAATAGTCGTCGGCGTTGATCACGGCGAACGGGCCGTCGATGACGTCCCGGGCCGACAGGATGGCGTGGCTGGTGCCCCAGGGCTTGACGCGGCCTTCGGGCACGGCGTAGCCGGCGGGCAGGTCGTCCAGCTGCTGGAACGCATAGCGCACGTCCATCACTTTGGACAGGCGGTCGCCGATGGCGGCCTTGAAGTCGGCCTCGATCTCGTGCTTGATGATGAACACCACGGTCTCGAAGCCCGCGCGGCGGGCGTCGAAGATGGAATAGTCGATGATGAGCTGGCCGTGGCCGCCCACCGGGTCGATCTGCTTGAGACCGCCGTAGCGGCTGCCCATGCCGGCGGCCATAACAACGAGTACAGGTTTGTTCATTGCGTTATTCTCCTTTTTGCTCCGATTCTTGTATCCAAGGGCGGGCGCGGCTCAGCCCTTGTAGCCGTTGGGGTTCATGCTCTGCCATTTCCAGCTGGAGGCACACATCTCTTCAATGCCGTACTCGGCCGTCCAGCCCAGCTCGTCCCGGGCCTTGGCGGGATCCGCGTAGCATTCGGCAATGTCGCCGGGGCGGCGCGGGTCGATGACATAGGGCAGGTCCTTGCCGCAGGCCTTGCTGTATGCTTTGATGACGTCCAGCACGCTGTAGCCCTTGCCCGTGCCCAGGTTGCAGATGAACAGGCCGCAGTTCGAAGCCAGCTTTTTCAGCGCCGCCACATGGCCGCGGGCCAGGTCCACCACATGGATATAATCGCGCACGCCGGTGCCGTCGGGCGTGGGGTAATCGTTGCCGAACACATGCACCTTTTCCAGCGTGCCCACGGCCACCTTGGCGATGTAGGGCACCAGATTGTTGGGGATGCCGTTGGGGTCCTCGCCGATGAGGCCGCTTTCATGAGCGCCGATGGGGTTGAAATAGCGCAGCAGGGCCACATTCATCGTGGGGTCCGCCTTGCAGTAATCCTTTAAAATCTGCTCCATCATCACCTTGGTGGTGCCGTAGGGGTTGGTGGTGGCGCCGGTGGGGAAGTCCTCGGTGATGGGCACGCTGGCCGGGTCTCCGTAAACCGTGGCGGAGGACGAGAACACAAAGTTTTTTACATTGTATTTGCGCATGGCGTTCAGCACCGTCAGCGTGCAGCCCAGGTTGTTGGTGTAATATTCCAGCGGTTTTTGAACGCTTTCACCCACGGCCTTGTATGCCGCGAAATGGATGACGGCGTCGATCTCCGGATGGGAGGCGAACAGCGCGTCCACGGCCTCGCCGTCGCACAGGTCCACATTGACGAAGGGGACCTTTTTGCCGCTGATCTGTTCCACGCGGCGCAGGGCCTCCTCGCAGGAATTGTACAGGTTGTCGGCCACGATGATCTCATAACCCGCTTTCATCAGCTCGATGCAGGTGTGGCTGCCGATGTATCCGGCGCCCCCGTTTACCAAAATCGCCATAGTTGCCAGCTCCTTTTCTGTTTTGTTTTTCACGCATTGCTTTTGTGCTGCCCGGAACACTCTTCATTGCTTTTCATTGTAGCCGCTCCGGGCAGCGTGTTAAATAGATTTTTTAATACAATATTTGCACAATTGAACTATGCAAGGCCGCAGGAATCCCGAATATTTGCACAAACGTCCATACATGTAAAGTGCCAATATTAAAAAGTAACACTATAGGGATTATAACAACTTTCGAGTTTTGCCAGAACTTATAGCGTCTGCGAAAGATTCTTTTCTTCCTCCCGAGGTTCGGTTGAGTAAAAATTTGGATGGAAAAGCTTTAATATATTCGTCTTCACGCGAAAAGGTATCTGAAGAAGGCGAAATAAAAATTCGTGTTGTATCCAATGCTTTAAAACAGTCTATTGCGATAATAGAATTATTGACATTTCCAAAAATGAGACGATCAAAATTTAGAGTCGTTGACCAATGAGAACGAATCCTCTTATAAATATCTTTTGAAGTACCGATATAGGCTTGACAGAAGTTGTCAAGGACCATGATATAATAACCTGAAACCTCTCGACATTCAGTTAGAAGTTTAATCTCAAAAAAGTCGGGAAATTCTTTTAAGAAAGTAGTTATTGCTTCTTCAAATTCTTGATGAGAAAGAGATTTGAAAAAATTCATATTTAAATCGAAATTTTTCAAACAGTTTTCGCGGTGTTTTTGACAATAGTCATCAGAATATATTTTTCCTTTAGTGAAAGAACTTTTATTATCTATTTCAGCATAAGTCTCTCTAGAAATTGCTAATTCGCAGGAAGCGTTTCGAAACTGAACTCCGAAGTGGTTGGTGAAAGGAAGCTGAAAAGGCTCATCTGGAAAGTAATTAGCAGTTTTAGAAGTCTCTAAAAAGCTAGACGTATCAACACGGTTTTTGGTGGCCAGAATTTTGACGCTGGAGGCGTATTCGCTGGGCGTCATGCCCGTAACCTTTTTGAAATGGCGGGAGAAATAGTGGATGGAGTTATAGCCCAGCAGCGCGGCGATCTCGGTGAAATTGTGCGTGCCCTCCCGGATCATGCGCTTGGCCGCGTCGATCTTCAGCGTGCCGAAGTATTCCATTGCGCCGCCGCCCGTCTTTTCCCGGAAGATCTTTTGCAGATAGCTGCGGCCCACCAGATTGTCCCGGCAGATGTCCGAGAGCGTCAGGCGTTTTGCGATGTTGTCCTCCAGATATTTGCTCACACGGTCGATGAATTCCTGCTGTGTGCGTTCCCGGATGAGGCTGGTGGGCTTTGCGGCGGCCGCGGCCTCGTCCGCGCCGCGGCGGATGAAGCCGATGAGCAGCTGCTCGATGCTGCTTCCGATGAGCTGCTCGGCGCCGAAGGGCGCACCCTCCCGCCGGGCCAGCTGCATGGTCTGCGGGTCGTTGAGAGGCGTGGAGAATGCGGCCTCGCCCTCCTCCACGATGCGCGCCAGCAGGGCGCGGCCGGAATCGCCCACGCTCAATACTCTGTTTTCAAAAAAACGCATGGCCTCGCCGTGGCAGACAAAACCCACCACAACAAGATTGGGCGCCACCACACCGTTGGCCGAGAGCGCGTGGAACTCGCCCGGTTTATGAAAAATGATCTGCCCTTTCTTCAAATGCTGCACCACGTCCCCGGCGCGCACATCCAGCTCACCCTTGTCCACATACAAAAATTCCCAGAAATCGTGGCGCTCCCCTTCAAAATAGTAATTGCTGGAATATTCAAAATAATGCACGGAGACGATATCGTCCACCGCCAGCGGCCGCTGCAGCCGTATGGCCTCGTAGCCCATGCCAGTATTCCGCCTTTCTGTCAGACTGTTACATTATAATCTATTAAAGCATATACGGACGATTGTGTAAAGATAAATGAACAAAAGTACAACTGTTGTTATTCCGGATGTCCCTCCCGCGCGGCCCGCTGCCGCTTCCGGTATTCCATAGGGCTGATGCCTTCCAGCTTACGGAAACTCTGGGAGAAGTAACTGGGGGAGGAAAAACCCAGCATGTGGGAGATCTGGGACAGGGAGTGATTGGTGTCCGCCAGCAGGTAGCGGCTCTCCTCGATGCGCCGTCCGATCAGATAATTGATGGGCGACACGCCGTATTCTTTGCTGAAGGAGTGGACAAGATAGTATTTGTTCACATGCGTCAGTTCCGCCAGCTGGTCCAGAGAAATATTTTCTTTAAAATTGCTGTCGATGTACCGCCGGGCCTCGGCGCATTCCTTGCTGGACTGTTGGGCGGGCGTGACCGTGAGGGAAAAATCCGTGTGGCGCATCAGCTTAACGACCAGAACCTCCAGAAGATCCTGGCAGACGACTTCGTAACCTGCGGATTTCTGCTCGATCTCCCGCAGCATGCCCCGCAGATAGGGCAGAATATCCTCGCGTCCGCTGTGGAAGTTGAATGCGCTGTACCGCCTGTCACCGTTTTCGTCCGCGGCGAATTCCATGCCCTCCACGCCCAGCACGATATATTCCAGCGGGCTGGCGTTCAGGCTTACCTCCGTGTGCTCCACATTGGGGTTGACGATGACAAGGTCGTCCGGAGAGACGGGAATCAGCTTTTCCGCCACTTTGAACTGCCCCATGCCGCCAACCACATAGAAAAGCTCGGTGCAGGCGTGGGTATGCATCAGGCTGTGCCAGTCGCCCCCGTATTTGGCGGTGCTCACGTACAGCAGTTTGGTGACGTCCCGGTCCACAGGGCTGACGCCGGGGGTGTTTACCTCGTATCGTTTGTTGCTCATGACGGTTTTCCCAACTTTCTTTCGTGCGCCGCATGCAGAAACGGCCAAGTATAAATTTTCGCAAGATTGTTTTATAAATATTGCTTTTGCTTAAGCAAAGTTGCTGCCGTTAACCATTATAATACTTTTGGGAACCGGGCGCAAATATTTTGCGCGAAAGCCATAAAGCGCTGTTTGTGAAAAAATAATCTGCAATTGAACACATTTGGAAAGGTGAACAAACACAAAAAGCTTGTTTTGTGGATACTGTGCATAAAAATTACAAAAGTAAGTCAAAATTAATATCGCAGATGATAAAAAGACAAGATAAATAAAAAATGGAGCAAGAATATTGTTGAATGCGAAAAGGGAAAAGATATACTAAAGGGGACGGATGCACTGGGCGCAAGGCCCGGCGCAAACAAACGCGAACAAGATTTTCAGGAGGTAAACTATGAAAAAGCTACTTAGCATTATGCTGGTGCTCACCATGGCGCTCACCCTGCTCGCCGGCTGCGGCGGCTCCGGCTCGTCTTCGACGCCGGCGGCAAGCTCCGGCTCCACGGCTGGCAGCTCTTCGGCGCCCGCTGAGCAGACGCTGAAGGTGGCCGCCATCGAGACGGCCTATGGCAGCGACATGTGGAAAGAAGTGTGCGCGGCGTTTGAGGCTGCCAACCCCGGCGTTACGGTTGAACTGACGACCGACAAGAAGCTGGAGGATGTTATCGGTCCGAGTATGAAGGCCGGCGATTATCCCGATGTCATCCATCTGGCCACGGGCCGCGAGGCGGCTTTGACCGAAACGTTCATTAAAGACAACGGCATTCTGGACATTACCGATGTGCTGGACATGACGGTGCCCGGTGAGGACGTCAAGGTGAAGGATAAAATTGCGGGTGGCTTCACGGATTCCTCCCTGACCAATCCGTATGGCGACGGCAAAACGTATCTGGCACCCATGTTCTACAGCCCCTGCGGCCTGTTCTATAACGCCGGCCTGCTGGAAGAAAAGGGCTGGGAAGTGCCCGCCACCTGGGATGAGATGTGGGAGCTGGGCGACAAGGCGAAGGCCGAAGGCATCAGCCTGTTTACCTACCCCACCACCGGTTACTTCGACGCTTTCTTCTACGCTCTGATGTACACGGCGGGCGGCCCCGAGTTCTTCGACAAGGCCACGCGTTATGAAGAAGGCATCTGGGACACCGAGGAGGCCAAGACCTGCTTCGACATTGTTGCCAAGCTGGCCGAGTACACCGAGCCTACCACCCCGGCCAATGCCAACGACGACAACTTTACAAAGAACCAGCAGCTTGTGCTGGACAATAAGGCCATCTTTATGCCCAACGGCACCTGGATCGTGGGCGAGATGGCGGAAGCGCCCCGCGCCGATGGCTTTAAATGGGGCTTCACGGCCCTGCCCGCTGTGAAAGAGGGCGGCGACCGTTACAGCTACACCTGGTTCGAGCAGGCCTGGATCCCGGCGGCAGCCGAGCATCAGGACCTTGCCAAGCAGTTCATCGCCTACCTGTACAGCGACGAAGCCGCGGCCATCTTTGCCAAGGCGGGCGCCATCCAGCCCATCGTGGGCCTGGCGGAAACGCTGGAGGGCGACAACAAGATGTTCTATTCCATTTATGACAACGGCGCGAAGGCCGCGCTGGGCAGCTTTGCCGCCACTGAGGCCATCGAGGGCCTCGATACCCGCAGCGTCTGGTTCGACCCCGTCAACAGCCTTGTGACGGGCGACAAGACCGAGCAGGATTGGATCGACGGCGTGAAAGCCGCCAGCGATCAGCTGCGCGCGGCGCTGAAATAAGCGCTCGGAAACAGAACGATTTGTAAGTACGTGAAAGTAACGGTGAGTAGAGAAACCTGCTCACCGTTACTTTTTGAAGCGGACGCGGGAGCGTCCGGCATCATGGAGAAAGGAAGATGCGCGCATGGATAAGCAGAAAGGGCGCGGACGGTTTGTATTCCTCTGCCTGGCCCCGGCCGTGATCCTGTTCACGGTGTTCATGGTGATCCCCACCATCAACGTGTTCCGCATGTCGCTTTATAAATGGGGCGGATATTCCGCCAACCAGGAATTTGTCGGCCTGGACAATTTCAAGAAGCTGTTTGCGGACCCTAAATTTTACCAGTCCTTCCAGAATACGATCCTGCTGATCGTCATTGTCACCATCATTACATTTGCGTTCGCCCTGGTATTTGCGGCGATCCTCTCGCGGGAAAAGATCAAGGGGCAGAATTTCTTCCGCGTGATCTTCTACATCCCGAATATCCTGTCTGTGGTCGTTATCAGCGCCATTTTCAGCGCCATTTATGACCCGAACAACGGTATGCTCAACAGCCTGATCGCCCTGTTCCGTGAACCCGGCGAGGTGCCTACGCTGTGGCTGGGCAACCAGCAGCTCGTGATTTACAGCATTGCCATCGCGCTGGTCTGGCAGGCCATTGGCTACTACATGGTGATGTATATGGCCAGCATGGCCAGTATTCCCGAGAGCATTTACGAAAGCGTCAACCTGGACGGCGCGGGCCGTGTCAAAACATTTTTTTCCATCACGATCCCGCTGGTGTGGACAAACATCCGAACGACGCTCACGTTTTTCATCATCAGTACCATCAACCTGTCGTTCCTGTTCGTCAAGGCGATGACCAGCGGCGGGCCGGACGGCGCCAGCGAGGTCATCCTGAGCTATATGTATAAGCAGGCGTACACCAACTCGAGCTACGGCTACGGTATGGCCATCGGCGCTGTGGTGTTCATCTTTTCGTTCGCGCTTTCCGCCATCGTCAACAAGGTGACGAAGCGCGAGCCGCTGGAGTTTTAAGGAGGGGACGGTATGAACAAAGACATCAAATTGAAAAAAAGCTCCTCCGGAGATACGCTGTATCGTGTGTTCATTTACGTGGCTCTCATTACACTGGCCGTCACAATCATCGTTCCCGTGGCGTGGGTGTTCATGGCATCCGTCAAGCAGAACAGCGAGTTTTACGGCAACCCCTGGACGCTGCCTGCCGGGTTCTACTGGCAGAACTTTGTGGATGCCTGGACAAAGGCACGCATGGGCGAATACATGCTCAATTCCGTCGTTGTCACGGCGCTTGCGCTGGGTATCCTGCTTATCGTTGCGCTGCCCGCCGCATATGTGCTCTCCCGCTTTAATTTTCGCGGCAGGGGCTTTTTCAACACGGCGTTCATGGGCGGCCTGTTCATCAATGTCAACTATATCGTCGTGCCGATCTTCCTGATGTTTGTGGACGGCGATAAAATGCTGCGCAAGGTGTTCGGCACAGGCTTTTTCCTGAACAATATTTTCGTGCTGGCGCTGGTATATGCGGCTACGGCGCTGCCGTTCACCATCTATCTGTTGTCCGGCTATTTTGCTACGCTGCCCAAGGCGTATGAAGAAGCCGCTTATGTGGACGGCGCGGGTTACGGCAGGACCATGCTGCGCATTATCATGCCCATGGCTCAGCCCAGCATCATTACCGTCATTCTGTTCAACTTTCTCTCGTTCTGGAACGAGTACATCATTGCCATGACGATGCTCACGGACCCCAACGGCGGCAAAACGCTGCCCGTGGGCCTGATGAACCTGATGCGCGCACAGAATGCGGCGGCGCAGTACGGGCAGATGTATGCGGGCCTTGTGCTTGTGATGCTGCCTACATTGATCCTATATATCTGCGTACAGAAGAAACTTACCCAGGGCATGACGCTCGGCGGCCTGAAGGGCTGAGCGGCGGCCACAGCCAGAGAGGAGAAACGAATATGGATTTTCTCAGGGAAAACAAAGCGCTGCGCTTTATTTTGGCGCTGGCGGTGTTTGCGCTGTGCCTGTGGCTCGTTGTCAGCGGGCAGCAGCTCACGGGTACGCCCGGCGGGCTTTTGCGCATGCTGGCCGGTCTGGCCGGTCTTCTGGGGCTGCTGTTTCTGTACAACAAACCCTTCGCGGGTTAGCATGCAGCCTTACATCGATTGACGAGGAGAAAAGCAATGAGTGAAACAAAACGCAAAGGGCGCGTGACGATCCCAACAGACGTGGATGTAGTGCCCGAGACGCTGGAGATCCTGGAGCGCTGGGGCGCGGACGCCATCCGGGACTGTGACGGAACGGATTACCCCGAGGCGCTGAAAAGCGTGGACGCGAAGGTGTATTCCACCTATTACACGACCCGAAAGGACAATGCCTGGGCCAAGGCAAACCCGGACGAGGTGCAGCAGTGCTACATCATGACGGGCTTTCATACGGCCGTGGCCGATTCGCTTTCCATCCCGCTGATGCAGGGCATCAGCCCGGAGCTGATGGCCGTGAACACCCGAGACGACATCAAGCGCTGGTGGGAGGTCGTGGACCGCACCGCCGGCCGCGTGGTGCCCCCGCAGGACTGGAGTTATGACGAAAAGAGCGGGAACGTAACAGTACATGCTGTAGAAAGATTTCACGAATATACGGTGAGTTTTCTTGCGTATCTGATCTGGGACCCGGTGCACATGTACAACGCCGTCACCAACGGCTGGAAAAACTTCGAGCACCAGATCACCTTTGACGTGCGCCAGCCCAAGACCCGCAGGTACACGATGGAGCGCCTGCGCAAATTTATCGCGGAGCACCCGTATGTGAACGTCATCCGCTACACCACGTTCTTCCACCAGTTCACGCTGGTGTTCGATGAGCTGCAGCGGGAAAAATACGTGGACTGGTACGGTTATTCCGCCAGCGTGTCTCCGTATATTCTGGAGCAGTTCGAGCGGGAGGCTGGCTACAAATTCCGGCCCGAATTCATCATCGACCAGGGTTATTACAACAACCAGTACCGCGTGCCCTCGAAAGAATTCAAGGACTTCCAGGCGTTCCAGCGGCGCGAGGTGGCAAAACTGGCCAGGGAAATGGTGGACATCACCCACGAACTGGGCAAGGAAGCCATGATGTTTCTGGGCGACCACTGGATCGGCACCGAGCCGTTCATGGAGGAGTTCAAAAGCATTGGCCTGGATGCCGTGGTGGGCAGCGTGGGCAATGGCAGCACGCTGCGCCTTATCAGCGATATTCCGGGCGTGAAATATACCGAGGGCCGCTTTTTACCTTACTTCTTCCCGGACACCTTCCACGAGGGCGGCGACCCTGTGCGGGAGGCCAAGGAAAACTGGGTGACAGCGCGGCGCGCCATCCTGCGCAAGCCCATCGACCGCATCGGCTACGGCGGATACCTGAAGCTGGCCTGTGCGTTTCCGGAATTCATCGATTATGTGGAGAGCGTGTGCAATGAGTTCCGCGAGCTGTACGACAACATCAAGGGCACGACGCCATACTGCGTAAAAACCGTGGCGGTGCTGAACTGCTGGGGCAAAATGCGCGCCTGGGGCTGCCATATGGTGCACCACGCGCTGTACCAGAAGCAGAATTACAGCTATGCGGGCGTAATTGAGGCGCTTTCGGGCGCGCCGTTCGACGTGCGGTTCATCAGCTTTGACGACCTGCGCGCGGACGCCCATGTGCTGGACGGCGTGGACGTGCTCATCAATGTGGGCGACGGCGACACGGCCCACACCGGCGGCGGCGAATGGGAGGACCCGGCTGTGGCGGCTGCTGTGCGCGGCTTCGTGTACAATGGCGGCGGCATCGTCGGCGTGGGCGAACCATCGGGCCACCAGTACGAGGGACATTATCTGCAGCTGGCCGGCGTACTGGGCGTGGAGAAGGAAACGGGCTTCACGCTGGGCTACGACAAATACAACTGGGACGAGCATCCCGGCCACTTCATTCTGGAGGACTGCACGAAGCCGGTGGATTTCGGCGAGGGAAAAAAGGGCATCTACGCGCTGCTGGACACGGAGATCCTGGTGCAGCGGGAAAAAGAGGTGCAGATGGCCGTGCACGCGTTTGGCAAAGGCCGGGCGGTGTACATCAGCGGCCTGCCGTACAGCTTTGAAAACAGCCGCGTTTTGTACCGCAGCATCCTGTGGAGCGCCCACGACGAAGAAAGCCTGCACAAATGGTTCAGCAGCAACTTCAACGTGGAGGTACACGCCTATGTGAAGAACGGCAAGTACTGCGTTGTGAACAACACCTACGAGCCGCAGAGCACCGTTGTTTACAAGGGCGACGGCTCCAGCTTTGCGCTGGATATGGCGGCCAACGAGATCAAATGGTATGAGATATGATGCCGCCGCTGTGACGGCATAAGGGCAGGGCGCTCCGGCGCGGCGAAAGGCCGCGGCGCGGGCGCCCCGTTTTTGAATGAACGCGGCGCTTCCCCACGCGTGCCGCTGTGCGGAACGCATCCGCGGCCCGGATTGCACGATCGTACAATCCCTACGGGAAATCTGTGAATACGATGTAAATCTTTTGTCTTTTCGGCTCATTTTCCGTAAAACAGCTTGAGCTTTTTTTAACAAAGAGGTATAATAAATCCAAATCGCATTTTATTGGAAAGCGGGGGCAGGCCCCGCGATGCGAAAGGAAGCGCGGGCCATGGGCGCGCGTTTCAAAACAGAGGGAATTACATTAAAGAAAGGTGATTTGATTATGGCATTGACAAGCAACCAGCATGTTCTGGACTGGGTCAAAGAGATGGAAGAGCTCATGACCCCGGACAAAACCATCTGGATCGACGGTTCGGAAGGCCAGCTGCGCGCCCTGCGTGAGCAGGCGTTCGCCACGGGCGAGCTGACGGAGCTGAACCAGGAGGAGCTGCCCGGCTGCGTGCTGCACCATACCGCGAAAAACGACGTGGCCCGCGTGGAGGACCGCACGTTCATCTGCACCTCCAACAAGGCGGACGACTGCATGATGGTCAACTGGATGGACCCCAACGAAATGAAGGCCAAGCTGCTGCCCCTGTACAAAAACGTGATGGCGGGCCGCACCATGTACGTCATTCCTTACTGCATGGGCCCCATCGGCAGCCCGTTCTCCAAGGTCGGCGTTGAAGTGACCGACTCCATCTACGTTGTGCTGAACATGGATATCATGACCCGCGTGGGTGTGAAGGCCCTGCGTCAGCTGGGCGATTCCAACGATTTCGTGCGCGGCCAGCATGCCCGTGCGGACATCGACCCGGAGAACCGCTACATCGTCCAGTTCCCCGAGGACAACGCCATCTGGTCCATCAACTCCGGCTACGGCGGAAACGTGCTGCTGGGCAAAAAATGCTTCGCACTGCGCATCGCCAGCTACCAGGGCTACAAGGAAGGCTGGATGGCCGAGCACATGCTGATCCTCGGCATCGAGGACCCGCAGGGCAACGTGGACTACATCACCGCCGCGTTCCCCTCTGCCTGCGGCAAAACCAACCTGGCCATGCTCATCCCGCCCGAAGTGTATGCCAAGCAGGGCTACAAGGTGTGGACGGTGGGCGACGATATCGCCTGGATGCACATTGGCGACGACGGCCGCCTGTATGCCATCAACCCGGAGAACGGCTTCTTCGGCGTGGCTCCCGGCACCAACGAGAAATCCAACCCCAACGCCCTGCACACCACGATGAAGGGCACCATTTTCACCAACGTTGCGCATAACCTGGAGAACAACACCGTGTGGTGGGAAGGTCTGGACAAGAACCCGCCTGAGGATGTTCAGGAGTGGACGGGCCTGGCCGTGGACGGCAAGGAGTACATTGCAAACGGCGGCAAGCTGGCCCACCCCAACAGCCGCTTCACCGCTCCGGCCGCGAACTGCCCCTGCCTGTCCAAGGAGTTCAACAACCCCAACGGCGTACCTGTCACCGCGATGGTGTTCGGCGGCCGTCGCGCCAAGACGGCTCCGCTGGTCTACCAGTCCTTCAGCTGGGCGCACGGCGTGTATGTCGGCTCTGCCATGGCTTCTGAGACAACTGCCGCCGCTGCCGGCGCTGTGGGCGTTGTCCGCCGCGATCCGATGGCCATGCGTCCGTTCTTCGGCTACAATGTGGGCGATTACTTCGCGCACTGGCTGGAGATGGGCAAGAAGCTGGGCGACAAGGCGCCGAAGATCTTCAACGTCAACTGGTTCCGCACCGACGACGAAGGCCACTTTATTTGGCCGGGCTTCGGCGACAACATGCGCGTGCTGATGTGGATTCTGAAGCGCTGCAAGGGCGAGGCTGAGGCTGTTGAGACGGCTATCGGCTACGAGCCCAAGCCCGAGGATATCGACATTACCGGTCTGGACGGCGTCACCGTTGACACCATCAAGGGCCTGCTGGATGTGGATAAGGAGCTGTGGCTGGAAGACGTGAAGGGTGTTGAGGAACTGTACGCCCAAATCGGCGACCATGTTCCCGCCGAGCTGCACGCCGAGGCTGCCGCCCTGCGCGAGCGCCTTTCCAAATAATTCCCTCTGTTTTCAAACGCCCCCGCTGCAAAAGCAGCGGGGGCGTTTTTGTGCTTGGGTGAATTATACTATCAAGTGCAACACTTTAGGGGAACAAAAAGAAGTCCATACA